>Ga0315295_10003264_pt1 | contig 13799 bp, 11 predicted proteins | sample YL17G14_0_MG_FD_204453 | JGI IMG/M metagenome (GOLD analysis project Ga0315295, IMG submission 204453) | Sediment microbial communities from Yellowstone Lake, YNP, Wyoming, USA - YL17G14_0 | ecosystem: Environmental > Aquatic > Freshwater > Lake > Sediment | place: USA: Wyoming | collected...
TTGATTCTCGTCCCTCCGATGCGATAGCGATTAGCACAGCGACGGGTGCACCTATTTATGTTGCTGAGCATGTTTTTGAAGGTGCTTCCCAGTAGAAAAGGTCGAAATAACAAGCAGCCCGACTCCGATACAAAGCATACTATCTGCGACATTAAACGCCGGCCAGTGCCTGCCCGGCCAGTACGTGACTTCGATAAAGTCCCGCACCCGGCCATCATTAAAAACCCTGTCCCAGAGATTGCCGCAGACGCCGGCAGCAAACAGCCCCAGAGCAATGTGAACTAATTTATCCCGGCTTCCGCTGAAAAGGAAAATCGCAAGGATTACTACTATCGCAGCCACAGAAACTGCTGCTAATACCTGATGCTGGCCGGCGGCTATTCCAAAAGCAGCGCCGTCATTTTCCGCCAATACTAATTGCAGAAAACCATTTATGATTGGAAAACTGCCCCGGTGCTCCAGCCAGTCAAAGACGGCTCTTTTGGTCCATAAATCCGCTGCCAGTCCCATCAGCGTAACAGACCAGAATATAAGATGTGCCTCCAGAGAGGGCAGTTTGGGAGTCTGGCGATTCAAATAGGCCGGACCTGAATCCGACCGGCCACTATCTTCTAATCTGTTTAACTCGGCCATAATTAGATTAGAATCCCTGACAAAAATTCTTCCGCCCGCAGCAGGCGGCAATCGCTGACCTTCAAAATGCTCATTTTTTTATTAGCTGAATTTGTACCTATTATACCGCAGTAACTGCCGGTATCAAAGACTTTTGGCGGTATAGAGGATTTCTGTCTTTGAGTATCTTTGTTTGAATATTTGACATTTTGAACGCGGCTTTGTATTATGGTCCGGCTAATTCAGTTGGAACCCCGAATCGCAGGCGGGGTAATGCCTCGTTTATGGCGTTTTCCCTTGAGAGGTTTTTGCTTTATGGCAAAACAAAAAGCGGTTTTGAAAATTAGACCCTTTGTGCTAATTATCCGCGATGGCTGGGGTTATAATCCGAACAGGGATGAGGACCCATATAATTCAGTTAAGCAAGCCAACGTCCCTGTGGACAATATGCTGATGGCCGAATATCCCAACTGCCTTATCCATACCAGCGGCGAAGATGTGGGCCTGCCGGATGGGACTATGGGCAATAGCGAAGTAGGGCATCAAAATATCGGGGCCGGCAGAATCGTCCCGCAGGAATCCGTGCGGCTCAGCAGAGCTATTCGCGACGGCTCATTTTTCGAGAACAAGGAATTTTTGAACCTAATCAAATTCGTCAAAGATAATAACGGCAAAATGCACGTTATGGGTCTGTGCAGCGACGTCGGCGTTCATTCGCTGCTGGACCATCTTTATGGTCTGCTGGAGCTGGCAAAAAGGAACGGCATAAAAGACGTCTTTATCCACGCATTTACCGATGGCCGGGATTCACCACCGGATAGCGGAGCAGGATATATAGCCCAGATAGAAAAGAAAGCTAAAGAAATGGGCGTAGGCAAAATTGCAACCGTTATGGGCAGATTCTATGCGATGGACCGCGACAGCCGCTGGGACCGCGTGCAGCGGGCTTACGAATGTCTGAGGACAGGTAAAGGTCTCAATGCCGCCAGCGCCGCCGAAGCGGTTGTCAAAAGCTACGAAAGAGAGGTAACAGATGAGTTTATTGAGCCAACATCCATTGTCAGCGAGGGAAACGAGCCGGTAGCTGCTATTAACGATGGAGATGGAATAATATTCTTTAACTTCCGCGGCGACAGGCCTCGCGAGATTACACGTGCATTTGTTGAGCCGGACTTCAAGGACTTTGTCCGAACCACTAAGCCCAATGTGTATTTCGTCTGTATGACCGAGTATGATGCAACGATACCCGCTCCGGTGGCATTTCCAAAACCACCAAAAATGAAAAATATCCTGGGGGCATACTGGAGCTCTCTGGGGCTGAAGCAATTTCGCTGTGCCGAGACGGAAAAGTATGCCCATGTCACCTTCTTTTTTAACGATTACACCGAAAAGCCCTTCCCCGGCGAGGACAGGCAAATCGTGCCTTCGCCGCGAGTGCGGACATACGACTTAAAGCCGGAGATGAGCGCATACGAGGTTGCCGGTGTTGTATTGGAACGTCTCGATTCGAACAAATATGATGTAATAGCGGTCAATTTTGCCAATCCGGATATGGTCGGCCACACCGGCATATTGTCGGCAGCAATAAAAGCCGCTGAGGTGGTGGACCAGTGTGTCGGCAAAATCCTCGATAAAGTCAAGGGCTTCGGCGGAGCGGCAATAGTCACCGCCGACCACGGCAATTTCGAGAAAATGATAGATGGTAGTCCCGACAACCCGTACACCTCTCACACTATCTTTGATGTGCCTTTGGTTATATTCGACGAGCGTTTCAAGGGCAGAAAACTGCGCCAGGGCGGAAGATTAGCCGACATAGGGCCCACCTTGCTGGAAATGATGGACCTGCCGCAACCTGAAGAGATGACCGGCCGGAGCTTGCTTCAAAGCTGATGTCGTAAAACTTAAGCTGGTGTTACAAAGTTTTTGGGCAATTGTGTTACCGTTGTTATTCCCGCCCGCCGCAGGCGGATATACTTATCCCAACTTTAACAATTGCCCGGGGCGGAGTTATAAGGTGAGTTTTACAATGCAGACAATCAGGTCGCCTCATCTTGTCAAAGATACAAGGTAATAGGTGACCATTGACAATAAGCAAACGCACGGCTGGTAAAAGAGGTCACGCAAAGTGAGCAGACTATTTTACAACCTCGGCAGGATGGTCGGTCCCCATGTTCGCAGGGCTAAGTGGTTCTGGCAGTCAATGACCGGCGATGAAGCTGACTCCATCAAGGTCGAGAACGATGTAGGTCGGGACTTGGCCCGCGAAATCAGACGTCAATTGAAACCCTGCCTTCAGCCGCAGCCCGATGAAATGCTTAATAAAATCGGCTCTCGTCTGGCTGCCTGTGTCACCAACAGGTTTCGCACATTCAGCTTCGAAGCGGTTGAATGTCCCGAGCCTAATGCTTTTGCCCTGCCGGGCGGATTTGTCTTTGTGACCCGCTCACTGGTGGAGCTGTGCGAATGGCACAAAGATGAAATCGCGTTTATTCTCGGCCATGAGATGGCTCACGTTATCCGGGGACATGCTATACACCGCCTCGTCAGTAATTCCGCAATTTCTGCTGCTGTTCGTGCTTCGCCTGTTCGCGGTGTTCTGTCTGGTTGGTTGCAAAGGGTGGGCGTACAGTTTCTCGAAAGCGCTTATTCCCAGGACCTGGAATTAGAAGCCGACAGATTCGGCGTTCGTCTGGCTTCCGCTGCAAAGTATGACCCTCACGCCTCCGTGCAGATGCTGGCACGCCTCGCCGAAATCAACCGACCTCCTGACATGCTCAAGCTTGGCAGTTATTTCTCCTCGCATCCTGCCTACAAGGCCCGCATCAACAATATCAACCGTACGCTGGGCGATAAACGGCTGACAGCAAAATGATTGCCACAAAAAGTTCATATTTTCAGTGGGCCGGCCGGTGAGACGGTGGAGAGGATTGCAGATGGTCGTTTTTCGATTGACGATTGAAGGAGTGAGGGTGTGCAGCAATGTCGAGTATCGAATGTCGAATGCCGAATGTAGAATTTCGAATGACGAATAACGAATGACGAGCTGGCGGATGCGGTTGGGGAAATAAATACATGCCCACGCGACCGTGGGAGCATAGGCATGGCACCGGGCTGTGGGTTAATGGGGCGGGCGGAATGCTGTTGTGAGGGCATGCCGGACCAACAGGAGTATTTTTACCAGAACGAATACCGTTAGCGGAATGACAAACACCAAAGGAAGAAATGTGGCCAATATCCAATGCCTGAGGCGCACGGGTCTTGCGTTGCGATCCGCCGGGGCGGTGTGAGCGGGCAGGTATACCATCAGGCCATAGACATACACCCACATGCCAACCTGCAGCAGATTCTGTGGGCCAAACGACAAGGCCTCGGCGAGCGTGCCGTTAAGGCCGAACAGCAGCACGACTTCTGCCGGCGTAAAATCGTAGCGATGCAACAGCCAGGCCCAGCAGATGAACCACGGAATAAAGACAATGACGCTGTGAAACAGGACGACCTCAAGGTAGTTTTTAGATGCGGTGATTCTCGCGGCATCGGTGGCGGCCCCGAACAGCGGTGCGGCGTTGGTCAGCGAGGTTGTGACAGCCTCTTCCAACATGGCCATCGCGATGCATAACAGCACAAAGCGGACCCTCCAGTCGATTTTGAGTCTCTTCGCCAGTCCGGTTAGGCGATCTCGCCAGAGACGCATTGCAAGGCCGCCGAGAACGCACCAGATAAGGATGAGACTAACACCCATAGAGAGAACTGCCCTTTTGTCGGGATCGGCCTCGTTTCGGTAAACCAAGAATACAACAACGGTGGTGGCAAAAGTGCCCCAGGCTGCTATAATGTACAGCAGGTTTCTTGCGAATATGCTGTTTCTTGACATAGACAGTACAACTGTAACTTATTGTGTACGCCAGTCAAGTTCGTTGTCATGCGAGGAACCTATGGAACAATTAGGGACACCCGCCTACTAATAGCTGTGAACGGTGCGCAGAAGACGGTGAGACGGCCTTTCAATTGATTATTCAGGCGAGGTTGCGTTGTGCGTATTGCGTCGTTTGTGACACGTGATCCGCCGAGAAAATCCGAATATCGAAATCCGAAATCCAAAACACTCCATCTTGGAATTAGTTAACAGATGCGTAAATGAGTGGATGGTTAGACGGCAAAGACGGGAATATCCAATATTGAATGTCCAATGTCGAATCCTTCGGCGTTGCTCACTTCGACTACTTCGACTTTGCTCAGTATAAACAAGCTCAGTGCAAGCAGGACAAGTGTAGAATTTCGAATGACGAACTGGCGGAGCGAAGATAGTTAAGGTGTTGGGGAGTAGCCGAGTTTGCCCCAGACGGCTTTCTGGACCCTGTAGAGGTCGGGATTGCCCGGCTGAGAAGGGTTGGAGCCGACAATCAGCTTGCCATATTTTATTGTGCGAGGGTCCTTCCACTTCCAGTATTCGCTGTGACCATCGGCGAAAGAGAAGTTGGTGCCATCGCCGTGCCGGACAGGCGGCGGGTCGTTATTGCGGTTATTTTCTATGCCGGATACAGTGACAACCGAGCCCCACCAGGATTCTTTATCGTAAGGGACAGACCAGCTGGCAAAGGTTACCCAGCCCTCATCGAGGAATACGAGCCGTTCTCCCGGCCTTGCAATGTCCATTCTATTTTTGATTCTGGGGCCGCTACTGGGCCAGCCATTCATAGAATCGACGATGGAGTATGTTCGCATTTCTGTTCGCAGGGCGGTAGGACATCTGTAAAGTTCTGTGCTGTTGCAGTATCGAAACAACGCGCCGGTCTTAATGGCATCTATCTGGTCGGTTTCGGTGGTCTGGTCGGAATAGCCGGCCCAATGGACCCAGCCATCCTCATCCCAGGGTATGGGGTCTTTACCGGGCTTGCCGGTGCAGCCATTTACGATTTTGTTATCGTTGTCATCGGCATACATAACCCAGGCGAGGCCGAGCTGCTTGACATTACTAAGACAGGCGGCACGCTTACCCTGCTCTCTAGCTTTATTGAGCGAGGGCAGCAGAATGGCCATTAATATCGCAATGATGGCGATTACCACCAGAAGCTCTATAAGGGTGAATGCTCTTTTAGACATAGTAAATTTGCATTTTTTTATGAACCCCTCTTCAACCGATACACTGCAAGTATATTATACCAATTGCTATTAGGGTGTGTTGCCTAAGTTGGCAAAACGCATATATTTAATTCAATTGGTATAAGATAATTTTTGAGCGTTTGTTCTTGACGGATGGACGCATAATTGATAATTGATTATTGATTACCGATTTTTGCATCCGGGGGTCATTTGACCTGCCCGGAGGTTTGCAAAGTCCGATTTACAGTCGGATGCAATTATTTTAGGCCCGGAATTGGGTTTGAGGTTGAAAGGAGGCCATTATGGCAAAGATAGTTTACACTACGGTTTTGATAGTCTTATTGAACGTATTGATTGGGTGCGGCGATGTGGACAGCGGCAGGGCCCAGCTTGTAACGAGCGGCACCAGCCAACCGCCTGCTGCGATAGTTAAAGCCGCCGCCGGCAGCGAAACCGAGATTATCGAGCGGGTCGCAGCCAACCGTGAAGCGTATCGGCAGGGGCTTGTATCGCTGATAGACTATTACGGCAGGACCGGCAACAATTTAAAGCTCGAGTGGGCCAGGAAAGAGATTGCGGCGCTGGAGACTATGCCGCGATATAACTATGTCATTGAGGCAACCATAGCCGGGCCGGAGCTGAAAGCAGGAGCGACAATTGCAGAAGCAGATGAGCTTTATGCGAAAGCGAGTGAGCTTCAGAGAGATGCTGAGCGGCTAGTTGTTATTAAAGATGACGACCTGTTGCGTCTGGCCCTCGATAAATACAATCAACTGATAAGGAAATATCCCACCAGCGACAAGATTGACGATGCGGCGTTCAAGGCCGCTGGAATCTATGAATATTTCAGGGACTACACGATAGCGCTTCTTTATTACCAGAGGGCCTTTCAGTGGGACGCTGCGACGCCTTATCCCGCCAGATTCAAGGCGGCATATATTTTAGACAGCCAGATGCACCGCAGAGCAGAGGCGCTGGAGCTTTATCTGCAGGCACTCCAAACAGAAGGTAAAGACACCAGGTATAGCACCTTGAAAGATTATGCCCAAAGGCGTGTTGAGGAATTGAGCAAGAGCGGCGGGAGCAGCAAATAACATAAACAGAAGTTTTACATGAAAGCTCCGGCTAAAATCACGGGTCTGGTGGACATCAGACCCGTTTTTTTATAGCGAAAGAAAAAATGCTCTCTGAATTTGAGAAAAAGGTTGCCGCTTTTGCAAAAGCAAACGAGCTTTTCGGCTCCGCGGAGAGAATTTTGCTGGCTGTTTCCGGCGGTGCTGACTCGACCGCCCTTCTATATGTGATACAGCAGCTCGTGGATGAGGGCGTCTTCAATGCGAAGCTGTTGTGCGCACATATAAACCACCAATTAAGAGGATGCGAGGCGGACTTGGATGAACAGTTCGTTATTGGCCAGGCAGACAAGCTCAACCTGCCCATAATCACAAAGCGAGTGGACGTGCGGGAGTTTGCGCATCGGAATAAGCTGTCGATTGAAACGTCCGCCCGGAAACTGCGGATTGAAAGTTTGCTTGACATTGCAAAAGTCAACAACTGTATCTTGATAGCGACCGCCCATCAAAAAAACGACAATGCCGAGACTATTTTACAACGGCTGCTTCGCGGGACAGGATTTCGCGGTCTTGCAGGCATCTGGCCGGTGCAGGCCTTTGCAGGGAGCTTTACCCCGTTAGATAACTCTGCAAATATGGATACAATCCAGAATACAACAATATCTAACGGGGTTAATCCTTCGACTGCGCTCAGGACAAGGTTTGCAAGGCCGCTATTATGCGTCCGGCGGGATGAGATTATCAAGTATCTGCAGGAGCGAAATCTAAAATGGCGAGAAGACCACACAAACGCCGATTGCACATACACGCGAAACTATATTCGGCACCGGCTCCTGCCGGCATTACAAGCGGACTACACCGGCTCAATCGTGGAGCAACTATCCCTGTTAGCCCAACAGGGGCGAAAATTAAATTGCCTGGTCCGGGAGCATACGGAAAGGGTATGGCCGGAATTAGCCAGGACCGACGAAAATACGGTTGCGCTGAGCTTGAAAAGTTTCCTGCCGGAGCCGAATATAGTAAAGGTTGAGCTTATTCGGCGAAGTATAACCGCCCTCGGCAGCGGCGAGAGGGGCTTGACGCAACACCACTACGAAGGGATAATGCAGTTGACGGACAAATGCATCAGCGGTAGGAACTTCGAGCTGCCAGGCGGATTCGTGGTTTGGAGAGAGTTCGGAAATTTGATTTTCGCACGGCCTCAGAGAATCACTCTGTGGCACGGGCTTCCAGCCCGTGAAGACACGGCCAAGATGGCCGTGCCACAGCAAATAACCGAAAGTATCAAACTCGAAGTGCCGGGTCAAACCAGATTTGGCCGGTATCTGATAGAAGCAACAATGCTCAACGCCAGGAAGAAGGAAATTAGCCACGAAGACACGAAGTCACAAAGCCAATTAGATATAAGTAAAAAACAAAAGAATTCTTCGTGCCTTGGTGTCTTGGTGGCGGAAGGAGAAGAACTCGAAGAATTCAAGGCCAGGAAAAATAATTTTGTTGAAAGGTTCAATTTAGATAGGATTAAGCTGCCGTTGGTCGTCCGGCGCCGCCAGAATGGGGATAGGTTTCGGCCTCTGGGGTTAGCCGCGGAGAAAAAGGTGGGCAAATTTCTCACCGATGCGAGAGTGCCGCAGAAAATGCGCAGTAAAACGCTTATTATTGCTGACGGCGAAAAGATAATCTGGGTCTGGCCAATTCGAATAAGTGAGCAAGCAAAAGTGAGCAGCCAGACCCATAAGATTCTTCAATTACGAATAATCGAGGCCGAACCATCTTAACCTGCCAGACGTATGGCGGGTTCGCCGCATCTTAAATAAAGGGACAAAAGATATGTTAGACAGAAAGCAATTATTGGAGCATGCAAAGACCTGCGGTGCTACCGACATACATATTTGTGCGGGCGCTCCTATCATATTCAGGGTGGCAGGGGAGCTGGTTCCTATCACAAAAGAAAACCTGACCGCTGAGCAGAGCCGGGAAATATCGTTGGAACTATTAACGGAAGGCCAGAGAGCTACGTTTGAAAACAAGCTGGATTACGACCTGATGTTGGCAGACAAAGGCGGAAGATACCGCGTAAATGTCGGCTACTTCAACGGAGAGGTAGGAGCGACAATTAGAATCCTTCCCACGGCACCGAGGACGATTAAAGAATTGCTTCTTCCCGATATTGTCGGAGACCTGGCTCGCAGAACAAAAGGGTTAGTGTTAATAACCGGCAGCACAAGTCAGGGCAAGACGACAACAATGACGGCAATGATAGACGAAATTAACACAACCTGTAAAAAGCATATAATCACTATTGAGGACCCCATCGAATATGTCCACACAAACAAAATGGGCGTCGTAAGGCAAAGAGAGGTCGGCAGGGACACTCAGACATTCTATAGCGGACTGCGAGCAGCATTAAGGCAGGACCCCAATGTTATCGCAATAGGAGAGATGAGGGACTACGAAACCATTAAGATTGCTTTAACGGCTGCGGAAACGGGAGTTCTCGTTTTTTCCACGTTGCACGTTATATCAATCGACAAGATTCTCGAACGGCTTCTAAGTTACGCCCCTGCCTCCGATGAAGGCCAGTTGAGGTTCCTTCTGGCTGAATCCTTGCAGGGCATTATTCATCAGGAACTACTGCCGACCGTAAATGGCCAGCGAAGGGTTGCGTGTGAGATATTGGTCGTTACCAGCGCTGCGAAGAACATTCTAAGAAGAAAGGGCGGCTTTTTCCTGCGAAGCGTCATCGAAACGGGCAAAAAGCACGGAATGGTTACAATGCAGGATTCTATAAACGCTTTTCTGGAGAAGAATATAATAAGCGAAGGCATCGCAGAAAGCGTGTTGGCAAACTACAAATAACATCTAACAGAACAATCAGAATTGGGAGGAAAAGAAAATATGGGCAGACTTGGTTACACACGCCGTGATTTCCTTAAAGCCGCGAGTATCGGTGTCACCTCACTGGTTTCGTTAAGCTGCACACGCAGCCACCAACAGGTGAGGGACAAGGGTGCGAAAAAACGACCGAACATTCTGTTTGCGATTGCGGACGACTGGTCCTGGCCCTACGCCGGCATTGCGGGCGACAGGGTCGTTAAGACCCCGACCTTTGACCGCGTCGCCCGCGAGGGCGTGTTGTTCAATAACGCATTCGTCACAGCTCCTTCGTGCACACCGTCACGCGGCTCGATTCTAACCGGGCAGTGGCACTGGCGGCTGGAAGAGGGCGGCGACCTCTGGGGGACGCTGCCAGCAAAATTTGCTGTCTATCCCGATTTGCTGGAGCAAGCCGGCTACTGTGTCGGCCTTACCCGCAAGGGATGGGGGCCGGGACGCTATGAGCCGGGCGGGCGAACACGCAATCCAGCCGGGCCGCAATACAAAAACTTCGAGCAATTCCTAAAAGCCAGACCCGAGGGCAAGCCATTCTGTTTCTGGTTCGGCAGCAACGACCCGCATCGACCCTACGAGTGGCAGTCCGGCGTCAAAAGCGGTATGAAGCTTGAGGATGTCCAGGTCCCGCCGTACCTGCCGGATAGCGAGATAGTCCGCACGGATATATGCGATTACTACTGGGAGATCCAGCGATTCGACCGCGAAGTCGGCGAGCTGCTGAAAATCCTGGAAGAGAAAGGCGAGCTGGATAATACTTTAGTTGTGATTACCGGCGACAACGGCTTGCCATTCCCGCGGTGTAAAAGTAACCTCTACGACTCCGGCACCCACGTGCCGCTGGCGGTCCGCCTGCCCGTGGATGTCAAAGGCAGCCGTGTTGTAGAAGATTTTATTAGCTTATCTGACCTGGCCCCAACATTTCTGGAAGCAGCAGGACTAAAACCAACGGCGGATATGACCGGCAAGAGTTTTCTGGGCATTCTGACATCAGGCAAATCCGGGCAGGTTGACCCGAAGCGCGACAAAGTCTTCACCGGCAAGGAACGGCATGCGTATGTTCGCAAGGATGGTTTGGGCTATCCTACGCGGGCGATACGCACACGCGATTTTCTATACATTCGCAACTTCAAACCTGAGCGTTGGCCTGCCGGTGACCCGGATACCAGCGACTTTCGTGACCCTGCGCAGCCCTACGGTGACACCGACGGCTCACCATCCAAGACCTATATGATGGAGCATCGCGATGACCCAAAGGTCAGGAAACTATTTGAGCTGGCTTTCGAGAAACGCCCTGCCGAGGAGCTATACGACCTGAAAAAAGACCCGGCACAGTTAAACAACGTGGCCGAGAAAGCCGAATACGCCAGCGTGAAAGGCAAACTTGCTGCGGCCTTAATGACCGAACTAAAAGCAACCAAAGACCCACGCATTTTAGGCAAAGGCGACGCCTTCGACAAGTATCCTTATTACGGCGGCGGGCTACAAAAAAAGACCTTATAACACAAGGTTCGCACTGCGAGTACTTTTGAGTCGCCTTATTGCCCTACCGGCTTGCCATAGACTTCCACTTCGATGTAGTGGTTCAAATCATCGCTGCTATTGCCTTTGCTGTAAAGCCGCACATATCGGGCACGCATACCTTTGGCATCAATAAGCTTACCCTCATTGGTCTCGACATAGTGTTTATGCTGGCCGACTCCCAGGCCGGCAGAGTTGTCAATATCGTTGTTAAAAACTGTCCTGACATTTTTGGTAAAGTCAGGGTCATCGGCAACCTGCACTACCACATCATAATAGACCCGCGCCTGCTTGTGATAATGCCAGACTACAATTGCGTATATCTCATATACGGCCTCGAGGTCGATTGTGATGTGCTGCAGAAAAGGACCTAACTCGACGTAGCTGCCATCGGCTGCTTCCTTGTCACCATCGGTAATCAATTTGATCTCACCGATGATTGGTTCCGGGTCGCTGCTTGAAACCGGCTTACCGAGCGCGACATTCTTCGTTCCGACAGGGGCTAAAAACGGGTCTCGAGGCCTGCCCAACGGATTCTCCAGATTAGACACCCGCGTGGGCTGCGGCGTGCCAACAAACATCGCTCTGGGCAGCTTGATGTCTATCGGTGCCACCTGAACACCTTCTCTAATAACAGGTTGTACCGACTCATCAATAACTTGTGGCTTAGTAAAATAATGTACGCCAATTACTACGGAGATGATTATCACGGCGGCGGCGAGTTTTGGAACCGGGCCTTTCATAATCGTTATCCGTGTTGTAAAAGAGCCGATAGACATCGACAGCATCCGCTGGCGCAGAGCTTCGCGGTGCGCGGGATTTGGCTTGGTATCGATATTCAGCCCATCGACAACTTTCTTAAAATCAGCTTCATCCTTAAACATTTTATGCTTCTCCACCCAGAGATTTCTCCAGATACCTTCGCAGTTTTTTAAGAATCCTGTGCAATGTTACACGCACCGTTGCTTCTTTGATGTTCAGAATCCCGGCTATCTGTTCAAACTCCATATTTTCAAAAAACCTCAGCGTAATAATGGTCTGGTGCTGTGGCTTTAGTTTCAAAATGGCCTGATAGAGCGTTGGCCAGTCCAGCTCGGAAAAATCATCGGGGCTTTCGTCACCGGATACTTTCATTGCACCGGCTGCCTCAACGAAAAGCTTCTTGCGCTGCGAGGTTTTTCTTATATAAGCATTCGCCTGGTTGGCGGCTATGGCGTAAAGCCAATTTTCAAAATCCTGCAGTGTTTGGCCTGCAAAGATTCGAATCCTGCGGGCCACCTCCAGAAAGCCCATCGAAGTTACATCTTCAGCAGCTTCTTTGCTAAAAAGCCGGTGGACGCAAAATCGAAAAATCCGCTCATAATATAGCTCATAGAGCCGGCCCAGGGCTTCGGCATCCGTTCGGGCCCGAAACACTAAATCGTCGGCATCTGTCCAAGAGACAATTTTCGCCATAGCACCAACCATTGCCACAGGTATAATTGCGCGACAAGCCGTTATGTTACACGATACCGCGAAAAAATCCCACAAAATGCGTTTTTAGCTCGGAGGGCAGGCCTGAAAAAACCGGTATCAGGAATAACACGGTCCCTTTTACCCCCTTAGGGACAATTCGCCGCGGGTCATATAATCCGGGCCAAGCCAGTCTAACATCAATGGTGGCAACCAGATAAGCCACTCTGCTCTCACCGGCTCCTTACAGCACCTATCAGTCATACACCTTATCCTTACCAGGGGGATACGATGTTCCTTTCCTATTCCAAAATCGCGAGTGAAAAAGTATTGACTTGACCCCCCGTTATATGTTAGAATAGGAAAGGTTGCCGGAGTAGACACCGGGTTAAAAACTAACAGAACAGGAAGATGGTTTTGCGCATCCTACAATTGGGTGTATGTCCGATAATAAAGTCCGGAAACCATAAGTGCTCGAAATAAATAGAGTTGACGGGTTTTTTACTTTCTTGAATACCAATTGTTTTTGGTAACGAAGTTTGAAATGTTTGATGGTGGACTGGTAATACAAAACCCCGAGCGGAGCGCTCGTTCATCTCGCCGCGAAGGCGGTGCGAGTAACGTAAAACCGGCGGCGAAGACGGACGACCGTATGTTGGGGTTCCGTTATGAGCTGAAGTATCTGGTCAGCGAGTCGAAAGCTGAGGCAGTTGCGCAGTTTATTAAGCCCTACTTGCAGGTGGACCGTTACAGCAAATTACAGCGGCGCGGCGACTATCCGATTACCAGTCTTTATCTGGACTCGGGTGATTTACGGCTCTGCTGGGAGAGTCTGACGGGGGTTAAGAACCGTTTCAAACTGCGGATTCGCAGTTACACCGATGAGCTGGACTACCCTCGCTTTTTCGAGATTAAACGGCGGATAAACACTGTTATTCTAAAAAGCCGGGCCAGGGTTATGGACCGTGATGTGCCGACTCTGCTTGCGGGATTGCCTTTGCCGCCGCAGAATTACAGTGCCAATATAGAGACTCTCAATCAGTTCCAGTTGTATATGAATAGTATCAAGGCAAAGCCCAAGATACTGATTCGTTACCTGAGGCGGGCCTGGGAAGGCGATTCAGAAACCAGAGTGAGAGTAACCCTTGA
>Ga0315295_10003265_pt1 | contig 13797 bp, 9 predicted proteins | sample YL17G14_0_MG_FD_204453 | JGI IMG/M metagenome (GOLD analysis project Ga0315295, IMG submission 204453) | Sediment microbial communities from Yellowstone Lake, YNP, Wyoming, USA - YL17G14_0 | ecosystem: Environmental > Aquatic > Freshwater > Lake > Sediment | place: USA: Wyoming | collected...
TGCTTCCAGCTCTCTGATGTATTCGTTGATTCCAAGGCCGGTTTTTTGCAGGTTTAGGATCGGATAAAAGACAAGCTGGCCCGGATTGTGAGCCGTCGTGCCGCCGCCTCTGCGGACATCCACGACGTCTATATGCTTTTGTGCCAGATCCTCCCGGTTGACTAAGAGTTTGTTGGCGCTTTGCCGGGCTCCGAGGGTAATAACAGCAGGGTGCTCGACGATCAGGACGGTATTCGGTATCTCGTTTTGGTGCCTCTTTTCGCGTAATAGTTGCTGCATCTGCAGGATTTGACGATAATCGGCGAGTCCGCAATCTCGGATTTGAAGGAGGCAGTTTTTATCTTGTTCGGCCACGAGGTTTTGCAGATTCCAGCTCATTATCCGTATTTCTTTCTTTGGGCACAGATTTCATGGACTTCATTTTAATAATGGATTATGCGGATTGCACGGATTTTCCCCCGGTTATGACGAGTTTTCATTTGAGTGGTAACAGATCATTAAGCCTTTCGGGCCGGCATGTTCTTTGATATGTAAATAAAAAAAGACTAATGACTACATACGGTCATCAGTCTTTGCTTTTCTTTTCCACTGCCCCGCTCGTCCGATAGCCACAGACTCTTCACTGCCCTTTAAGTTATGGAAAGAACAATGTTAAAAGAGCTTTTTATTATCTACTCACACTCAAATGCGATACCAACGCCGATCTCTGCATTTTCGAGCAGATTTTTTCGATCTACCCTGACAATTTTGCCGGTTTTGATACGGGCAAATTGTCCTTTTTCTCTTGCCAGAGTCTCTGTGCGCGGGAAATTCAGCTCCACGAGATGGCCCGTCCGGATAGGTGCCGTTACTGGTAGTGTAATAAAGACGCCTGTCTTGCTGATATTACAGCTTCTGCCGTTAACGAACCTGTTTGCTTCCGGTATCCAAACGCTGACAGGCCAGGCAACACTGCTCCGGCTATCTTTTCGCTGCTCAATTAAAGCCTGCATAGTTTCAATCTCCTTAAAAGTCATTCCATCAATGATATGTCTTATCGGCAATGTTAAATTGGATAGATTAGAATATTTGGGCAAAATAATTAGATTTCTGAAAAAAGTCTTTGCCGCCGGTTATAACGTATAATAATAAGTTTTTTTATCAGACGTTCTTTTGACAAAATTAATGAAAACAATCCGGGCGAATACATCAAATACCCAAATGGATTGGATTCGATAGTTTCGAAGTTATGGCCGTGCCGGATTTTTAGTTCATGGCTGTTGAAAGAAAAACGCAGATTACCCATTTTGACTTGGTTATTTGGCTAAAACCTGAAGGCCCACAGGATAACTCAAACTTAGGTTTTTTTTGAAGTACCTCCGCAGCAAAAGCATTAGTTGGTATAACTATTGTTTGCAAGGCACTTACGCTTGTTCGAATAGCCGGGTGCTTCCTCCGGGCTACGCAAAAATGCTTGCCAAGTCTATGCTGTTGAGAAACCACGGGGTTTGAATTGTATTTGAAATACTGGAGAATAGCCGGTTTTCAGGCAATTACTCAGTTTAGCTTTTGCAACAAAGCTCTTGGAATGCATGGGAAATTTTTTATTTGGGCCAATATTGAGTGTCAAAAGTAAGACCTTTAAATCCAATAAGTCCTTAAAACAGATAGAGTTATGGCAAATACCAATCGTGAATTGCGGGTAGGTTGGAAAAACCCCTACGTTTGAGGGGGTTTTTCCCTTGACTATCATGGGTTGCACAGCTATCATACATTAGAGTGAAGTGGCTTGAGGAGGACAATGTGTGATGATTAAGTTATGACTCTCCTCAGGTGATACGTTATTTTTCTGTGGTCCTTTTTTTGGAGGAGGTTGTGTTATGAGAAACTTAAAAGTGTTGTTATTGGTTCTTGCGATTGTGGGCGTATCCTCAGTCGCATCGGCAAATGTGTTCACAGAGGATTTCGAGTCCTATGCCGCTGGGAGTGCCTTACATGGCAAAGGAGGATGGAAAGGCTGGGACAACAGTCCAGGCGCGGGCGCGCCAGTATCTAATGCGCACGCCTACAGTGGTTCGAATTCGGTCGAGATCGGCGGCAGTTCCGACCTGGTACACGAGTTCGATATCACAGGCGGTATGTGGGAGTTTACCGTCATGCAGTACATTCCCTCGGGCACCACTGGCAATAACTATTTTATCTTGCTGAACTCGTATGACGATGGTGCCAACCAGGACTGGTCCGTACAGTTACCGATTAACTTGGCTACCGGAGTAATGACCAGCGCATACGATAGCGCTGTCGCGGTGAACATACTGTACGACCAGTGGGTTGAACTGAAATGCGTCATCGATCTGGACAACAACATCGTCGATGAGTACTACAATGGCGAACTGTTTTCCACCCACCAGTGGGACGACAATGTACATGGAACAATCGGAGCCATTGACCTATACTCAGAAGGTGCATCGTCGATATATTACGACGATATTGCGATAGCGGCCCCGGTCGGCGCCTACAATCCCAATCCGCCTGACGGTGCAGTACTTCGGGAAACGTGGGCGAGCCTAGGTTGGTCGGCGGGTACCTTTGCTGGATCGCACGATATGTACTTCGGCGAGACTTTTGACGATGTGAACGACGGCACCGGCGATACTTTCCGAGGCAACCAGGCCTTGCCCTTTTTTGTGGCCGGCTTTGTGGGATATCCTTATCCCGATGGTCTTGTGCCGGGCACGACCTATTACTGGCGAATTGATGAGGTCAATGACCTGAACCCGGACAGTCCCTTGAAAGGTGATGTATGGAGCTTCATGATTGCTCCAAAAACTGCATTTGAGCCTGTTCCCAGTGACGGCAGCAAATTTATTGACGCGGAAAATCCGGCTCTGAATTGGACGGTTGGATTCGGGGCGAAGCTACACACAATATACTTTGGTGACGATTTTGACACTGTGGCTAATGCTACCGGAGGGATGTCACAGGGAGTTACAGGCTTCAGTCCAGGGCCGCTTGAATTAGAGAAAACGTATTTTTGGCGAGTCGATGAGTTCGATGCCGCCAATACGTATACAGGCGATGTCTGGAGCTTTACGACTGCCAAGGCCGGCGGTGGTATTCGAGGGGATTACTACAAAGGTATGAACTTTGAAAACTACATGCTGACACGTATAGATTCCAATGTTAATTTTACCTGGGGTGCCGGAGAACCCGACCCGGCGGTCGGCGCCGATAGCTTTTCTGTTCGCTGGATCGGCGAAGTCGAGGCGGCATTTACGGAAACCTATACATTCTACGCCACAGCCGACGACGGTGTGCGTCTGTGGGTCGATGGTATTCAGCTTGTTGATGGGTGGGTAGATCAAAGCGCAACCGAGTACAGTGGACAGATCGATTTAGTAGCCGGAAATATGTACAGGGTCGTAATGGAAATGTATGAGAACGGCGGCGATGCAGCAGCCCAATTGCGCTGGTCGAGTCCATCGACTCCGAAGCAGCTTATCCCGCAGGCGGCACTATCCACGCCGGTCAAGGCACACAGCCCAAGTCCATACAATGGAGCAACCGGCACGAAAATAACGCCGATTCTAAGGTGGGGCGCTGGTGATTATGCCGCTTCGCACGAAGTTTACTTTGGTACTGATGCGGATACCGTGGCCAATGCCACTACGTCCTCGCCCGAGTACAAGGGCGCAAAGGCGCTCGGCGACAAGAGCTACGATCCGGGCAAGCTTGCCTGGTTTACCACTTATTACTGGCGTATTGATGAAGTCAACAGCGTTAATCCGGACAGCCCATGGATCGGCAACCTCTGGAGCTTTACAACAGGTGATTTCATTGTAATTGATGACTTCGAAGACTACGACACCGGCGAGAACCAGATATGGTACACATGGCATGATGGTCTTGGCTATGGCACGCCGGGAACAGATACTTATTATGCCGGTAACGGTACAGGAGCTGCCGTAGGCGATGAAACCACCGCCTCTTATGCCGAGGAGACCATTGTTCATGGTGGCCGTCGCTCGATTCCTTTGGCCTACGATAATAATAAGCAGGGCTTCGCCAGCTATTCGGAGGTGGAGTTGACATTGACTGCGCCGCGTGACTGGACCGAGCAAGGGGTTACAGAATTATCTTTATGGTTCCACGGCGATTCAGCCAACGATGCTGAGTTACTGTACGTGGCGATTTCCAACAGCGATGGAGCGCCTGCGGTTGTAACTCAAGACAATCCGGCTGCGGCACAGATCAATACCTGGACGCAGTGGGTTATCCCCTTACAGGCATTTGCCGACCAGGGCATTGTTCTGACTAACGTTGACAGGATAACTATTGGCCTGGGAACAAAGGGCAATATGACAATACCCGGAGGTTCCGGCAAGATGTACTTTGACGATATAAGGCTGAATCGGCCGAAGGAGGCGGCTGCAGAGTAAACACGGTTTTTGCCGAAAGGAAATTAGATTTTGTAATATTGCGGGGCCTATACCGATTGATTCGGTATAGGCCCCTTTTAATTGATTATTTGGGAGGGTGGAAAGATTGCCCGATTGTGGTTTAAGTAGAAAACCTTGCCATTTGGGGCACACTGTTGTATTGTTACGGCCAATGAAAACAAAAGTGTTAAAACTTGATGCCGCAAAGATTGATTCGATGAAAATCAACGAAGCGGCAGCGATTATTGAATCGGGCGGGCTTGTTGCGTTTCCTACTGAAACTGTCTATGGAATTGCCTGCCGGGTCAAAAGTGATTCGTTAGCCAGGCTCGATAATATCAAAGGTCGGACCGCCGACAAATACTACACTTTGCATATTGGTCAAAAGAGCGATGTTGGAAATTATGTACCCACCATCGGACTGAAGGCTCAAAAACTGATTCAAAACGCCTGGCCCGGGCCTTTGACTATTGTATTTGAACTGGATAAGAAGGACATCGACGAACAGCACAAGAATCTCGAAGGAGAAGTTTTCGAAAGCCTGTACAGGAATGATTCCATAGGTATTCGCTGTCCGGACAATGCAATAGCCGCAATGTTGTTGCAGCAAACGAGCACTCCCGTGGTTGCGCCAAGTGCTAACATAACGGACAGCCCGCCCGCGGTCGATGCCGGTCAGGTTCTTGAGCAGTTATCGGGTAAAATCGATTTGCTGCTGGACGCGGGTCCGTGTAAATACAAGCAAAGCAGCACGGTTGTTAAAATAGGTAAAAAGGGCGCGGGGATATTGAGGCCCGGTGTATATTCACAGGCGGAATTGGAAGCGTTATCGCAGATTCAGTTTTTATTTGTTTGTACCGGCAATACCTGCCGAAGCCCGATGGCTGAGGGAATATTTCAAAAATATTTGGCAGAAAAATTAGAGTGCAATGTTGACGATCTCGACAAAATGGGTTATAAAGCCAGTTCGGCTGGCATTATTGGTTCAGTTGGGTATCCTGCAACTGCTGAAGCGGTGACCGCTTGTGCCGCTAAGGGAGTAGATATAAAAGCTCATAGGAACAGGGCATTGTCCAGAGAGCTTATCGAAGCAAGTGACATTATATTCGCAATGGAGCAAATGCACCGGGACAGAGTTATTCTTCTTGATACGAATGCGGCGAATAGGTGTTTTTTATTAGCGGGTAATACGGGAATTCCTGATCCGATCGGTCAACCACAACAGTCTTACGATAATTGTGCGGAATTAATTGAAAGAGCCGTACAAAAAAGGATTAGTGAGCTTGTGATATGAAAATAGCAGTTGGAAGTGACCATCGCGGCTTCGATATCAAACAGCAAATCATAGCCATAGCTACTGAGCTTGGCCATGAGTGTATCGATGTCGGCACCAGCGACAACAATCCCGTTGATTACCCTGACTTAGCGTATTTGGCGGCAACGGCGGTATCCAAAAAGGAAGCCGACAGAGCTATTCTAACCTGTGCAACCGGGATCGGAATGAGTATGGCCGCAAACAAAGTAAAAGGAATCAGGGCTGCCCTGTGTCACGATGAATTAACTGCTCAGATCTCGCGTGACCACAACAACTCAAATGTCCTGTGCTTATCGGCGGACCAGGTTGGAGTTCTATTGCTGCGAAAAATGGTGGAAGTTTGGCTTAGCACCGAATTCAGCGGCGGAAGACACGAAAGAAGAGTAAGAAAAATAGAGGCCATCGAAGAAGGCAAAGATCCCAGAGAAATATAGAATGGCCGACTTATAGCGGATAAGTGATAGGGTGGGCAGGGAGGCCTGCCCTATAATTCTGATTCAATTCCAAATCAAAATCCTGCAGAAGTCACTTACCGGGCAATCACAACCTCAAGGGCGGTATCTTGATCTGAAGATGATTCTGCAATTTATTTCTCAAATCTCTCGCTACGTCCGGGAATTCCCTGATGATGTTACTTGACTGGCCCGGATCGGTTCTCGAGTTATAAAGGCAGGGCCCTTTGCCGGCATTTTCGAATCATTCTTTTTCGTTTTCTGTGCGCCGCCGGCAACTACGTTCATGGCGGCTTAAGACACAACAGCGTTAGACTTTGGCGGTGATTCGTTTAGGTTTGGTCGGGATGGCTTGCAGTGCCGTCTTGATTCTTTCTTTGCCTGCCTGGGTCTTGCGGCGTAACTTTTCCGTGGGACTTGCGCCTATTGCACGCAATTTGCTGTATCTGTTTTCAAGCAGGTTGTCAATTTTTGTCCGCTTCAGGTCCCGTAGTGTTTTCACGATATATTTCTCGACGTTATAGACGGTGTCGTGCAGATTACGATGAGCGCCGCCAAGCGGCTCAGGGATGACGGCGTCAACCAGGCCGAGCTTAAGTAAATCCTTGCTGGTCAATTTAAGCGCCTCGGCGGCTTTTGGCGCCTGCGAGCCGTCACGCCACAGAATCGCGGCGCAGCCTTCGGGCGATATCACCGAATAATATGCGAATTCAAGCATTGCCAGCCTGTCACCAACACCTATTCCAAGAGCGCCGCCGGAACCGCCTTCTCCAATGACGATACAAATTATCGGCACCCTTAGCCGGGGCATCTGGTTTAGGTTGACCGCGATTGCCTGGGCCTGACCTCGCTCTTCGGCACCAATGCCCGGATAGGCGCCGGGCGTGTCGATTAGTGTGACGATAGGAATGCCAAACTTTTCGGCAAATTTCATCTTGGCCAAAGCCTTGCGATATCCCTCGGGATTGGGGCATCCGAAATTACAGGCAATCTTCTGCTTTGTGGTTTTGCCTTTGTTTTGGCCGACGACCAGCACTTTCTCCCTGCCGATCTGGCCGAGGCCTGTTACGAGCGCGCGGTCGTCGCCGAAGCATCTGTCGCCGTGCAATTCGCGAAAATCCTTTACCATTAAGTTGAGGTAGTCGGATAGAAGCGGTCTGTTCGGATGGCGTGCCACCTGAACCGTTTGCCAGGCGGTAAGATTCGAATAGATCGTTTTTAGCTCATCGACCTGCTGCCGCTGGAGCTTGCGGATTTCAGCCGAATAGTCGATACCTTTTGTAGAGCTGAGTTTCCGCAACTCTTTCATCTGGCGATCAAGATGATCTACCTTTTCCTCGAATTCGAGGTGGTCACCGTTGCTTAGACTCTTATTATCTGGCATTTTACTTATTTTAGTATCTCGTTTTGACATTAAGAACGCGACGAGTATATATCACCATCACGGCGAATTTTATCTGAAAGCCGAAATATTATCATTTTAATGGCACAAATAAAAGAAAAAAATTGACATCTGTGTGGCTGTACAGTACTTTTTAGCAAAATCTATTCTGGAGCATATTTTTGTAAGGTCTTGTACATGAAGGACTTAAGACAAACAACTGTTGTAGGATTGGGTCTTTTAGGGGGATCTATTTCTTTGGCAGTTTTACGCTCTTTTACCCGGATTAAGGTAGTAGGTTATACACACCGCTCCTCGACTCGCGCTAAAGCCAGAGAATTAGCGGTGGCAAGCGAAGTCGTTGACGATATATGTCAAAGCGTTTCTGATTCGGACCTCGTTATCCTGGCTACGCCCTTATGTACGTTTGAGAACATTTTCGTCGAGATTGCCGATGCACTCCCGGACGGTTGTATTGTTACTGATGTCGGATCGACAAAGGTTCTTCCGCACCTCTGGGCGGCCAGGAAGCTGCCGAAGAAGGTGCACTACGTTGGCTCGCATCCGATTGCAGGCTCAGAACAAAGAGGCGTGGAATTTGCACGAGATGACTTATTCGACCAGGCGATGTGCGTCTTGACAACGACTGAAAAAACGAATCGCCAGGCGGTGCAAGTCCTTAAGAAGTTCTGGTCGGGGCTCGGATGCTTTGTTAAAGTAATGAAGCCGGCCGAGCACGATAGAGTCTTTGCCAACGTAAGCCATCTGCCGCATTTGATGGCCGCGGCATTGATTAATGCCAACAGCAGCAAAGATTTAAAATTTGCAGGTAAAGGTTTCATGGATACATCGAGAGTAGCATCAGGGCCGGCGAATATCTGGGCTGACGTACTGCTGACAAATGCATCCAACGCCACCAGGGGCATCGATAAGGTCATTACCGAACTGACAAAACTCCAAAAGGCTATCAAGAGCGAGAATAAGAGAGAAATCGAAAAGCTGCTCGAAAAAGCGAGAGACAAACGGGCGGAGCTGATCGATTACAAGATTGAGAAGAAGGAAATGATATCGTGAAGCAATGGCGTGTTGAGGTCTTTAATCGTTCGAGTTTTTCGGATGTACATGGCAAGAGCGTACTGGATGATATCCAGGAGCTGGGTATCAATTCTGTGCAGGCGGTTCAGTCGGCGAAGGTCTTTCTTATCGAGGCTGACTTCGACAAGGATTTTGCCCAGCGTCTGGCACGAGAGCTTCTGGCCGATCCGGTCTGCGAAGAGTATTATATCGGCAGAAGCGGCCCGCCCGCCGGCCTGGCAAAGGCAACGCTCATCGAGGTACACCTGAAAAGCGGGGTAACCGACCCGGTCGCCGAATCTGTCATGGCGGCGATTGCCGATATGGGGATCAAAGCTCACAACGTACGAACCGCCCGAAAGTATGTCCTGCTTGGCGAGATCACGCAACGCCAGACCGATACGATTGCGAAGAAAATTTTAGCGAACGATTGCATAGAAGATTGCGTTATCGGCAACGAGGCGGAACCGCCGAGCCCGCATCTGAAACCATACGATTTGCAGATCGTTCACTGGCCCATAAGCGACCTTGACGATGATGCTCTGGTTGCCCTGAGCAAAGAAAAAGACCTGTTTCTGAATCTGGTCGAAATGCAGACGATCAAGAAACATTATCAGCAGCTCGGCAGAGAGCCCACCGATGTGGAGCTGGAATCGATTGCCCAGACCTGGAGCGAGCACTGCGTACACAAAACGCTCAAGAGTTCCGTCGAACTGTCAATCGACGGTAAGCAGGTGCATTTTGACGATTTGCTGAAGGAAACCGTATTCAAGGCCACTAAGCAGCTCGATAAGGACTGGTGCATATCAGTCTTTGCCGATAACGCAGGAGTGATTGAATTCGATGAAGACTCTGCGGTTTGCTTCAAGGTCGAAACCCATAACCACCCGTCGGCGCTCGATCCTTACGGCGGCTCGGCCACAGGCATCGGCGGCGTGATTCGTGATCCCATGGGAACCGGCCTGGGCGCCAGACCTATCGCCAATACGGACATCTTTTGCTTCGGTGAGCCCGACAAGAAGCTTAAGGATATCCCCAAGGGAGTCCTGCATCCGAGACGGATTATGAAAGGTGTTGTGGCGGGCGTTCGCGACTACGGCAACAGAATGGGAATTCCGACTGTCAACGGCGCGATTTACTTCGACGACAGGTACCTGGCCAATCCGTTGGTCTATTGCGGCAACATCGGCCTGATGGATAAGAAAAAGTGCTTCAAGAATCCGCAAAGCGGAGACCTGATCATCATGGTCGGCGGCCGCATCGGAAGGGACGGGATACACGGGGCGACCTTCTCGAGCGGCCAAATGACGCACGAGCACGAGACGGTCTTTTCACACGCCGTGCAAATCGGTAATCCGATTACGGAAAAGAAAATGCTGGATGTCCTGGTCCAGGCAAATGAAGCCGGGTTGTATGAAGCAATAACGGATTGCGGGGCCGGCGGTTTGAGCAGCGCGGTGGGAGAAATGGGAGAAGACCTTGGCGCAGAAATCGATCTGGAAAAAGCACCGCTGAAATATGCCGGCCTTAACTATACCGAAATCTGGATCAGTGAAGCGCAGGAAAGAATGGTCATCGCAGTAAAGCCGGAGAATTTAGAGGCCATAACTAAAATCTTCGATGACGAGAACGTGGAGTCGACCGTCATCGGTAAATTCACCAGCGATAAGAAATTGAAGCTGCGTTACAACGGCCGGCAGGTCGGTGAGCTGGATATGGATTTTCTGCACCACGGTGTGCCGAAATACTCCCGCAAGGCCGTCTGGGTGGCGCCTAAGCTGAATGAGCCAGGCGTGCCCGAAAAGGATAACTACAACGATGAGCTTTTGCGGATACTGTCGTCTTATAACGTTGCCAGCAAGGAATGGGTTATTCGGCAGTACGACCATGAGGTGCAGGGCGGCTCGGTCGTCAAGCCGCTGACCGGCGTCAATAACGACGGGCCGAGTGATGCGGCGGTGATTCAACCGAAGCTCAATTTGGAAAGAGGCCTGGCGATTAGCTGTGGAATGAATCCGCTTTACGGTGACATCGATCCGTACTGGATGGCGCTTGCCGGGATTGAAGAGGCGATCAGGAATCTCGTTTGCGTGGGCGGCCGGTTTGACAGGATTGCTCTGCTGGATAATTTCTGCTGGGGCGACTGCACCAGGCCGGAAACGCTCGGCCCTCTGGTGCGAGCGGCACAGGCATGCTACGACGGCGCGATGGCTTTCGAAGCACCGTTTATCTCCGGCAAAGATTCGCTGAATAACGAATTTGCGTGCGAGGACGGCACGCAGATTTCCATTCCGTCGACGCTTTTGATAAGCGCAATGTCAATCGTTGACGACATCAGCAAGTGTGTCACCATGGATGTCAAGAAAGCTTCCAATTTGCTGTTTATCGTGGGCGAGACGAAAAATGAATTAGGCGGCTCGCACTATTACAAGATTAACGGTCACATCGGGGCGAACGTGCCGAGATTAGACCTCGAAAAAGCCCCAAAAATCGCCGCGAAGATTTCAGCCGCGATAGCCAAAGGTCTTGTAGCCAGTTGCCACGACTGCTCCGAGGGAGGCCTGGCTGTGGCGCTTGCGGAGATGGCCTTTGCCGGCGGGCTCGGGATCGAGGCGGATTTGAACGGCCTGCCGAGCGGCAAAGATTGCAGCCGCACCGATGCCCAACTGTTCAGCGAATCGAATTCTCGATACATTGTGGAAGTGACGCCGGACAAATATAATGCGTTCGCTAAGTTAATGCTAAATCTGCCGTTCGGCCAAATCGGAAAAGTAACGGAAGAAAAAACGCTCGTCATAAAAGCACAGGACGGCAAAGCCGTTATCGAAACGGACATCGAGACACTGAAGCAGGCGTGGCGGAAAACGTTTGACTGGTAGTGAAAACAGGTACGAAGAATCAAGGGAAGGTAAAAAGGCAAGAGATGGCAGAAGTAAGAGCGATCGTTTTGCGGGCCGCGGGGATCAACTGCGATATGGAGACCGAATATGCGCTGGAGCTGGCTGGAGCAAAGGCACAGCGCATTCACATAAATAGGATAATCGAGAACAAAACGCTGCTGGACGAGTTCCAGATAGTTGTATTTCCCGGCGGCTTCAGCTACGGCGACGACGTGGCTGCCGGCAAGATCCTTGCGAACCAGATCGTGCATCATCTTTTCGAGCCGGTCCGGAAATTCATCGAGGACGGCAAACTTGTGCTCGGAATCTGCAACGGTTTCCAGGTGCTGGTCAAGACGGGAATCCTGCCGGGTGACAGTTCGGCCGGCAGACAGGCCGGCGTCACCATCACAAATAACGACAGCGGAAAATTCGAAGACAGGTGGGTTTATCTTGCGCCCCGGAGCGAAGAGTGTGTTTTCATTGAGCCCGGCCGGCAAATCTATCTGCCAATAGCACACGGCGAGGGCAAAGTTGTCACCAGGGACGAAGCGACTCTGGACGAGCTGCGGTCCGGCGGGCACATCGCGTTCAAATATGTCGATAAAGACGGTAAAGAGGGTGACTACCCCATAAATCCGAACGGGTCGACGGATTCCATCGCGGCTCTGACGGATACGACCGGCAGGGTGCTCGGACTGATGCCGCACCCGGAGCGGTTCGTAAGACCGACTCAGCATCCGCACTGGTCTCGGCTCGGCGCCGGTCTCAAGCCTGATGGGACGACCATTTTCGACAATGCTGTAAAATATGTCCGTGAGCATTTCTGACCATTAATTGGTGACATCGAAAAACCCAAAGAGCAGGCGTCACTCGTGCCTGTAGAGCTTGACACGGAGAATGCGGGGGACATCCGGATTGGCAAAGATATCACTCGTATTCGGGGGCAGCTTTGCCTGCCAGTGTGCGCCCGTTTCATCGCCGTTTAGGCATCGTCCCGGGATCCACCTGCCTTGTTCGTATCGGCCTTCCCAGACCTGCGCGATGGCGGCGTTTTTCGGCCCCGGCGAGGCGGCGGCGAAGTGGACGGAGAAGTAATTGCCCGCGAGCAGATATTCATCGGGCCCCGTGTTAATAATCAGGCCGAAAGCCAGCTTGTCGCCGGTTTTGCCCCTGCCGGTGTATTCGATCTGGGCACGGTAGCCGCCAAGCTCGATTTCTATGCCTTTCTCCTCCGTTTTCTGCTGGAGAACGCCGGCCATTTTGCCCGTGCCGTTATATTTTGTAATCAGGGGCGTTAGTTGGGCGAGGATATCATAGCTTTTTATGAGAGGATGGTCGGTGGATATACTTTCGATGCCGAATGGGGCAAAGCAGATTGCATCGTGCTGGGCAAAGGCCCAGAAGGCGTTTCGTGCGGCCTCGTCGCCGCGACTGGCTTCGGGAATCAGAAGGGGATTTCCGGAGCGGGCGTAGCTTTCGCAGACGGCCTTGAAATCGGAAAGGTAGATGTCCGGGGCATAAATGTCGATCTCGGGAGCGGCGGCGCGCCATATATCCATCACTTTTGAAACGGGCCCGCCCGATGGATATTTGCCCGGCTCCTGACCATCGTGCTGGATGAGCCATGCGTTAACAAACATGGGCAGGGGGTACTCGGCCTTGCCGGCTCTCGCCGCATTACCGATATATTTGGCGATATGCCAGGCCATGAAAATCTCGTCTGCTTGGGGGCCTGTGCCGAAGACCTCGGACCATGAGCCGGAACTCTTGAAGCCGGCGGTTTCCCAGATCTTCCGCAGTTCGGGAATCAGCGAATCTTTGTGAGCCGCGAGATAGTCCATCAGTTCGGCCGGTACGGGGCCGGCAAAAACTTCGTTGGCGTGGGGCGAGAAGTCCCGGGAGCTGCCGAGCAGGCCCGTTTCGTTTTCGATCTGCATCATGAGAACGGTCCCGTGGTCTTCGTCGATCCGGCGGATATGGCGCATCACAGCGGCAAAAGCGCTGGCGTCGGCTTTCATTGCCTCGCCGCAGAGGGGAGAGACGGCCCCTGTGGTCCGGCCTGATTTGTCCTGCGCACGCGGGAATCGGGCCATGTCCTTCTTGAACCACGCCGGAACATAGGTGGACCAGGCGTTTTTCCACGAGGCGAACCACAGGAAAACGAGGCGAAGATTATGCCGGCGGGCCTGCTCGACAAGGCCGTCGACGAGCGAGAAATCGAACTGTCCCTCCTGTGGTTCGACAAGCTCCCACGAGACGGTTGCCAGAACGGTGT
>Ga0315295_10003266_pt1 | contig 13796 bp, 27 predicted proteins | sample YL17G14_0_MG_FD_204453 | JGI IMG/M metagenome (GOLD analysis project Ga0315295, IMG submission 204453) | Sediment microbial communities from Yellowstone Lake, YNP, Wyoming, USA - YL17G14_0 | ecosystem: Environmental > Aquatic > Freshwater > Lake > Sediment | place: USA: Wyoming | collected...
AACCTCACGGTGCCGCCGATAGCTAAGGTCTTCGGCATGGACGCGGAAACCATGGGGCGGATAGCGAGGAACAACAACCTTTAAATACCTTCTCCTGCGATAATCAGATGGAAAGTTTTCGTGGTATACGTGTTCTGGGACGGGTAGACGCACATATAGAGGGATGAAATATGCCATCAGTAAGGCGACCGATAAGGGGAAGCAGGGGATTCTACCCCAAGAAGCGAGCCAGGCGTATCTATTCCAAAATAAAGTCTTACCCGAAGTCCTCTGAGGCCAAGCCGCTCACGTTCTCCGGCTACAAGGCGGGAATGACGCATGTCATGATAATGGACTCGAACCCGAACGCAAGGGTCAAGGGCCAGCAGATATTCAAGCCCGTGACCATAATCGACTGCCCGCCTCTTTCTATCTTCGGTTTTGCTGCTTACGAACATTCTCTCGACGGACTGAAGTCGATAACGACCGTCTACGCCGAGAAGCTCAGCGAGAACCTGAAGCGGGCGATGAAGGTGCCGAAAAAGTCCGACAACGCGAAGAAGCTCGACGGACGACAGGTCGCGAGGATACGGCTACTCTGCCACACGAACCCGGGGTTCAAGAAGGCGCCCGAAGTCTTCGAGGTCGGCCTTGGAGGCGACCCGGCGAAGCAGTTGGAGTACGCGAGGCTGATGCTCGGGAAGGAACTGAAGATCTCCGAGGTGTTCAAGCCGTCCGACTACGTCGACGTCATAGGCGTCTCGAAGGGAAAGGGATTCCAGGGGCCTGTCAAGAGGTTCGGCGTACGAGTTCTAGGAAGGAAGTTCCAGCAGATGCACCGAAAGATAGGAGCGCACGGCCAGACAGAGCCGGGAAAGGTCCGCTCGACGATACCGCAGGCAGGCCAGCTCGGTTTCCAGACGCGAACGGAACTGAACAGGCGCATACTCAAGATCTCTCCGGCAAAGGACGTGACGCCGGTCAACGGATTCCTGAGGTACGGAAAGCTCAGCGGCGACGCGCTGATGCTTGAAGGAAGCGTGGTCGGCCCGACAAAAAGGATGATACGCATCAGGGCATCGATAAGGCCGCCGAAGACAAAGTACGCTGCTGACGTGCGCTACGTCTCGGTGAGCAGCAAGCAGGGTGTCTGAATGGCAAAACTTTACGCTCTTGACGGATCAAGCAAAGGGGAGGTCAAGCTCCCGTCGGTCTTCAGTACGCTGGTGAGGAAGGACCTGATAAACAGGGCAGCGCTCGCACTGATGTCGCAGAGGAGGCAGGCGTACGGGACGGATCCCGTGGCAGGTCTGCGAACGTCCGCGCACTACAAGGGCGTCAAGGACAAGCGCGGATCGATGAAGAACCGCGAGATAGCGCGCGCAACGAGAATAACGGGCGGAAACCCCGGAATGGAGTGGAAAGCGAGAAAGGCGCCGCACACGACAAAGGGACGCAGGGCGCACCCGCCGAAGGCGGAAAAGATCTGGGCGCAGAAGATAAACAGGAAGGAGATGAAGCTCGCGATAGCGAGCGCGATCGCCGCGACATCGGACAAGCTCGCGATAGGCCGCGAGATCCCGATCGATCTTCCTGTGATAGTCGACGACGCGATCGAAGGCGTCACAAAGACGAGTGACATGTCGAAGTTCCTCATGCTCATGAAGCTCGGCGGAGAGATGGAGCGCGCGAAGCTGAAGAAGATACGCGCAGGGCGCGGCAAGATGCGCGGCCGCAAATACAAGAAGAAGAGGTCGATACTCTTCGTCGCCGTCAAGGCCGACGGGCTACGAAGGGCCGTCGAGAACCTGCCTGGGATGGACGTGACGACGGTGAAGGACATGGACATACTGATGCTGGCTCCCAACATGACAGGAGGCCGCCTTGCGATATTCACCAAGGGCGCGCTCGACGAGCTGGCGAAGATGTACAAGTGATGATCATGGCAGAGACCAAGAAGGAAGCGAAGAAGGAGAAGAAACCGAAGAAGGAAGCGGTGACGGAGATAGTCCCGGGGCGTGACCCGTGGGCCGTGCTAACTCACCCGCTGCTGACCGAGAAGGCGATAGGCATGGTCGAGAGGCAGAACAAGCTCATATTCGTCGTCAACCGCGACTCGAGCAAGAAGCAGATAAAGTGGGCGGCAGAGGCCGCGCTCGGCGCAAAGGTGGAGAGCGTCCAGACGGTCATAGACCGCAAGGGAAGGAAGAAGGCGTTCATCAAGCTCACAAAAGACTACTCAGCAACGGACATCGCAACGAGGTTCGGTATGCTATGATGCCAGTAACGTTCGCAAAGAGGATAGCGATGAAGCAGGCAGCGCGCATCGAAGCTGAAGACATCAGCATGGATGAATACGAAGAGGAAGCGCACCTGATTGTGAAGGAGCTGGAACGCGAGGGCATACGCGGGAAGAACGTGTACAGCGACGTCGTCAAGATGCTCGAGCTGGGCAAGGAGTCCGGCGCGGTCAAGGAGAAGATACGAGGAATTTACGGTGATTTTTAAATGGGAAAGCGAATAATCCAGCGAGCAAGGGGCAAGGGAGGGCCGCCGTACAAGAGCCCTGGCCACAGGTTCGCCGGAAAGATAGCCTACCCGCAGGAGGGGAGCGCGCAGGTGATAGACATAATCAACGACCCTGCAAGGAGCTCGCCGTTGGCAAGGCTGAAGCTTCCGAGCGGGCGCGAAGTCCTGGTCATCGCAGCAGAAGGGATCCGCGTCGGAGAGAACTTCACGTTCGGCACGCCGAGGAACGGGAACATAATGAGGATGAAGAACGTCCCGAAGGGAGCGTACGCGTTCGCATTGGAGACGTTCCCTGGATCAGGTCCGAAGCTGTGCTGCGCTTCGGGCACGCGCGCGACAGTCGTGACGCAGGAACCCAACAAGGTCATACTTCAGATGCCGTCAAAGGTATTCAAGACGTTCAATCCGGAGTGCCTCGCGACCATGGGAATACCCGCCGGTTCGGGAAGGAAGGACAAGCCCTTCATAACGGCAGGGCAGAAGTACCATGCGAAGCGCGCGAGGAACAAGCTGTGGCCGAGGGCGTCGGCATGCAAGATGAACGCGGTCGACCATCCGTTCGGAGGAAGGACGCAGCCCGGAACGCCGAAGTCCTCGGCGAGGAGGGCGCCTCCAGGAGGCAAGATAGGTTCGTTCGCTTCAAGCAGGAGTGGAAAGAGGAAGAAGTAAATGGCAAAGATATTCACGTTACGCGGAAAGACGCTCGAGGACATGCAGAAGATGAGCCTTGAGGAGTTCGCAAAGCTCCTGCCGTCGAGGCAGAGGCGCGGACTGACAAGGGGCATGACGCCCATACAGAAGAAATTCATGATCAGAATACGGAGGAAGACGAGGCCGGTCAAGACCCACTGCAGGACGCTCGCCATAATTCCGGAAATGGTGGGAAAGCGCGTGCTCGTCCACAACGGGCACGAGTGGGTCCAAGTCGACATCAAGGAGGAGATGCTCGGGCACAGGCTCGGCGAGTTCTCCCAGACAAGGAAGCGCGTCATGCACAGCGCACCTGGAGTCGGAGCGACGAAGAGCAGCAAGTTCCTGCCGCTGAAGTGATTGTTATGGATTACACAATGCCTGTCACAAAGGAGATGGCGTATGCTAGGAGCACGATACGCGCGTCCACGAAGGACTCGCACATCATATGCAAGAAGGTGAGCAGGTGGCAGTTCGAGAAGGCGAAGGCGTTCATAGCTGGCCTTGCCGCGGAGACGGCGGACATAGACGGCAAGCACTACACGGGCGCCGCCGAGAAGATAATGGTCATGCTCAATTCGCTCGAGGCGAACGCAAGGAGGAAGGGGCTGGAGCCCGAGAAGATGATAATTTACATGTCCGCCCACCAGGGACCGAACATGATGAGGTCGAGAAGGAAGCGCATGTTCGGATCAAAGATGAAGATAACGCACGTTCACGCGATACTGAAGGCGAAAAAGAATGAAGGAAAAACAGATAATTAAGGAGAACATAAGGCAGCTCAAGATCGAAGAGTACCTTAGCAAGGAGTTCACGAGAGCGGGCTACAGCCACGCCGAGATACAGCGGACGCCGCTCGCCTTAAGGATAATGGTCTATGCGCAGAAGCCCGGGATGGTCATCGGGCGCGGCGGAAAGACCATCGAGGCGATAACGAACGTCCTCAAGGACAGGTTCGGCCTTGAGAACCCGCAACTAGACGTTCAAGAGGTCGAGGACCCGGACCTTGACCCGTTCATAGTCTCAAAGCAGATCGCATCGGCGCTCGAACGCGGCCTCAACTACAAGAGGGTCGCGAACCTCACGCTCGAACGCGTGATGTCTTCGGGCGCGGTCGGGATCGCCCTGCGGATAGCAGGCAAGCTCGGAGGCGACATATCGAGGACCGAAAAGTTCTCGTCCGGCTACCTGAAGTACGCGGGCAACACCGCCGAGACGATGGTGAAGCTGGCGTATGCCGAGGCGCACATGAAGCTCGGGCTGATAGGCATACAGGTCAGGATCATGACCGAGCCGCCGAAAGAACTTGAGCTCGAGAAGAGGATACGCGCCGAGAAGATACCGGAGAAGCCGAAGCCCGTGGAGCACCCGGTGCTGACGCCGGAGCCGCTGCCGGAGGCGCCAGTTGAAAAGACCGAGGAGACGCCTGCTGAAGAGCCTGCCGAACCGAGCATCGAAGAGACGACGGAGGAAGAATGATCATGGCGATAATAAAACCCAGGGAGATCCACGGAATGAGCGACAAGGACATAGGCAAGAGGCTCGCCGAGCTGAAGCTCGAGCTCGCCAAGAACCGCGGGCAAATAGCGGTCGGCGGGAGCGCGTCCAATCCGGGAAGGGTCAGGGAGCTGAGAAAGACGATAGCGAGGCTGCTCACCAAGCGTAATGCTAAGACGACAGTCACCAAGGAGAAAAATAAAGGAGGTCATGAGACTGGCAGAAGTGTGTAAGATTTGCGGATTGCCAAAGGATCTTTGCGTCTGCGGCACGATGGCCAGGGAGGCCGTCAAGATAAAGGTGTACACCGTGAGACGCTCCTTCGGAAAGTTCGTCACCATCGTCGAAGGCATCGAGGAGGAGGCGAACCCCAAGGAAGTCGCAAAGAAGCTGAAATCAAAGCTTGCGGCCGGCGGGACGTTCAAGGAAGGCAAGATCGAGATACAGGGCGACCACAAGTCGAAGGCCAAAGCACTGCTCATCAAACTGGGTTTCCCGCAGGACCAGATCGAAGTTGAGTGACATGATAACGCCCAAAAACGTCGTCAGGCACGAGCTCATCGGGCTCGAGGCCGAGGTCGTTGCGAGCGCGAACCCGTCGCAGGTCGGCGCCAAGGGCGAGATCGTCAACGAAACGAAAAACACGTTGACGCTGGCGCGCGGCGAGAAGACGAGCATGCTCGAAAAAAGGGGCCTGACGGTCACAATAACGCTTCCGGACAAGAAACGGGTCAAGGTGAGCGGCGACGTGCTGCTCGCGAGGCCCGAGGACAGGATCAAGACGAAAATAAAAAAGTGGTAAAAAATGGCGTACACGAAGAAGAAAAGGCAGTCGATGAAGCACAGGAACATCGGGCTGGACGCAAAGCCGCCCGAGAAGACGTGCAACGACGTGAAGTGCCCATGGCACGGGAGCCTGCCGCTGCGCGGGCGCGTGCACACAGCCGTGGTCAAGAGCACGAAGGCCAACAGGACCGCGATAGTCAGGTGGGACTACATGCACTACATGCCGAAGTTCGAGCGTTATGAGAGGCGCAACAGCCGAAAGGCGGTCCACAATCCCGCGTGCATAGACGCGCAGGTCGACGACGTGGTCAAGATGGCGGAATGCAGGCCGCTCAGCAAGACGAAGAAGTTCGTGATAATCGAAAAGGTGAGCGCATGAAACCGATATCAAGCAATGTTTCAAAGGGGTGCCCGGTCGGGACGTACGTCAGGTGCATCGACAACACCGGCGCCGACATAATCCAGATCATAGCCGTAAAGGGCTTCAAGGGGGTCAAGCGCAGGCGCGCGGAATGCGGCGTCGCAGGCCCGTTCGTCGGCGCGGTCAAGAAGGGCGACCCGAAGATAAAGCACGAGGTCGTGCAGTGCGTCCTGGTCAGGCAGAAGAAGCCCTGGAGGAGGCCGAACGGGATGAGGATAATGTTCGAGGACAACGCGGCGGTGCTCATCAATGAAAGGAGCGAGCCGAGGGGCACGAGGCTGAAGGGCCCGATAGCCCGCGAAGTGGTCGAGAGGTTCTCGGCCATAGGAAAGATAGCTTCAACGGTGGTATGATGAAATCAAACAAGCCGCGAAAACAGAGGAAGAGGAACTTCAATGCACGACTGCACGAGAAGCAGAACATGATGTGCTGCTGCGTGAGCAAGGAGTTCGCGAAGGAGATAGGCAAGAAGACGCTCGGCGTCAGGAAGGGCGACGAGGTCAAGGTGATGCGCGGCGACTACGCCGGAACGGTCGGCAAGGTCTCAAAGATCAGCCTTGACAGGATGAAGGTCTATGTCGAGGGGATAAAGACGAAGAAGACGGGCGGAGGCGAGGCCCAGGTGCCGATACATCCGTCGAACCTCATGATAACGAAGGGCGATATGGCGGACAAGATGAGGCAGAAGTTCGCCCTGAAGAGGAAACGGTGATTGAATGGCCATAGCAAAAAGAATGTCGACTCCGTGGGCAAAGAACAAGAAAGTGTTCAAGTTCATACTGGTCCCGAAAGGGGCGCACAAGAAGAGCGAGAGCCTGCCGCTCGGAGTGATCCTCCGCGACGAGCTCAAGATCGCCCGTGACATGCGCGAGGCCAAGAAGGCCATCCGCGGAGGAAAGGTGCTCGTGGACGGGCGCGTCTGCAGGGACATCAGGAGGGGCATCGGCCTCTTCGACGCGGTCGAGATACCTGAAGCGAACATCGCAGTCAGGCTCATCGCGCGCAAGGGGCTCAAGGTCGTCGCGATACCGATGGAAGAGGCGAAGCTGAAGGTATGCAGGATAGACGACAAGAAGGCCGTGCGCGGCAGGAATATACAGCTCAACCTCCACGACGGAAGGAACATAATGCTTGCAAAGAACGAGTACTCGACGCACGACTCGCTGCTGCTGAGCATGCCCGACCAGAAGGTCGTGAAGCACGCGAAGTTCGAGCAGGGGGCGATCGTGCTGGTCGTTAGCGGCTCTCAGAGCGGAAGGGTCGCGACAATACAGAAGATAGAGAAGGGCCTCAACAGGAGGCTGTGGCTCGAGGACAACGGGGTGTTCGAGGCACCGTACGACGGCGTCATAGTCATAGGGAAGGAAAAACCGATGATATCGCTGGGTGAACAATGATGAATCCGATGCGCGAGATACGAATTCAGAAAGTCACGATAAACATGGGATGCGGCGAGGCAGGGGAGAAGCTGGACAAGGCCAAGAAGCTGCTTGCGGCCGTGATAAACAAGAAGATCGTGACCACGTCGACCAGCGGCAGGACCACGTTCGGAATGCCTGCAGGAAGGGCGATAGGCTGCAAGACCACCCTGCGCGGGCAGGACGCCGAGGACTTCCTGAAGCGCGCGTTCGAGGCGGCCGACGGGAAGCTGCTGAAGCGCGTGTTCGACAGGCAGGGGAACTTCTCCTTCGGGGTGAAGGAGCACATAAGCCTGCCGGGCGTGCGGTACGATCCCGAGATCGGCATATTCGGGATGGACGTGTGCGTGACGCTCGAGAGGCGCGGCTACCGCGTGGCGAGGAAGAGGATGCCGTCGCGCGTGTCAAAGACCCATGCCATAAGGCCGGACGAGGCGATGGACTGGACGGTGAAGAAGTTCGGCATAAAGGTGGAATAACATGAAAGGACAAAGACGGGAAAGGAAGTACGGGCGCGGAAACGTGATATGCAGGAGGTGCGGGAAGACCGGCCGCGGGATAATAAGGAAGTACGGCCTGATGTACTGCAGGCAGTGCATGCGCGAGATCGCCAAGGACATAGGCTTCAAGAAATATTCATAGGTGAAAACAATGAGACATGATTTGCTGTCTGACATGCTGTCGATGATAAGGGTGGGCGACAACGCCGGAAAGAAGTACGCATACGGCCCGGCATCGGAAATGGTCAAGGACGTGCTGATGGTCATGCAGAAGGAAGGCTTCATCGGCGAGTTCGAGTTCGTGGACAACAAGAGGGGCGGAAAGTTCAAGGTCGGGCTGAAGGGCGTCGTCAACAACGCGAAGGCCGTACGGCCGAGGTTCTCCGTGACCGTGGACGGCATCGAGAAGTACGAACGAAGGTACCTTCCTGCTTCGGGGTTCGGAATAATGATCATAACGACGTCGCACGGCATCATGACGCACGCCGAGGCGAAGAAGCAGAAGTTGGGCGGAAAGGTGCTGGCGTACGTGTACTAGTGATGATTATGGAAAAGACAGTGAAGATACCTGAGGGAGTGACCGTGGATGTCCACGGGACGAAAGTATCCGTTAGTGGCAAGAACGCCAAGCTCGAGCGCGATTTCGCGAGCTCGCTGTTCGGAAACGACGTCAAGATAGAGAAGCACGAGGGGACGATAAAGGTCAGCACCGGCTCCGTCAAGAGGAAGATGAAGTCCGAGGTCGGCTGCGTGTCATCGACCATCGAGAACATGATGGGCGGCGCACTCAAGGACTACCAGTTCAACATGAAGATAGTGTTCATGCACTTCCCCGTGACCGTCAAGGTCGATGGCGACAAGGTCGTCATAGCGAACTTCCTGGGGGAGCGCTCGCCAAGGAAGGCTAGGATAATGGAAGGCACGAAGGTCGTCGTGGGCAAGGAGACGATAACTATCACAGGGCCCGACAAGGAAAAGGCGGGGCAGACATGCGCGAACATCGAAATCGCGACAAGAGTCGCCTCGCGGGACAGGAGGGTCTATCAGGACGGAATATTTTTGGTGGGATGAATGATAAAAGTATCGGTCATTCGCAGGAGGATAAAGAGGCCCGAGTTCAAGAGGCAGGCGTGGTACACGTACAAACGCCTCGGCGTCGCGTGGCGCGCCCCGAAGGGCAACCAGAGCAAGCTCAGGATGCACCTAAAGGGCAAGGGCTTTTTGCCGAGCCCGGGCTACGGCTCGCCGAACACCATAAAGGGGATCCATCCGTGCGGGCTCCAAGAAGTCTTGGTGTCGAACGTCGCACAGCTCGCGACCGTGTCTCCCGAGCGCCAGTGCGTGAGGATAGCTTCGACGCTCGGCAGAAGGAAGCGCAACGAAGTGATTGAAAAGGCCGCGGCCGCGAAGATACGCATACTCAATCCGGTGAAGAAGTACCCGGAGAAGAAGGTTAAACCGGAGCCTGCTCCGGAGACCAAGGAGGAGGAAAAATCATGATGTTCAAAAGGAAGAACAGCTGCCCCGTGTGCAGCATGGAGAGCGGCAAGTGGAAGGGGGAGCGCAACCTTTTCATGTGCCCGTCGTGCAGCACGGTGTTTTCGGAGTTCGGGATAATCAGCTCCGGCGAGGCAAAGGAGGTCGACCTGGCATGAGCAAGCAGAGCAGGATATCCAACCCGCAGAGAAGGATGGCCGCGGCCATACTCAAGTGCGGCACGAACAGGATATGGGTCGATCCGGCCAAGGACCTGAGCACGAAGCAGGCGATAACGCGCGCGGACGTCCGAAGACTGATAGGCAAGGGCGTGATAAGGAAGGAGCCCGTGAAGCACGTGGTCGCAGGCCCGAAGTTCAGGAAGCAGCGCATCGGCAGCCGGAAGGGAAAGATGGGCGCAAGAATCGGAAAGAAGACCCTCTGGCTGAAGATGGTCAGGCCGCAGCGCGACCAACTACGGAAGCTCAAGGCCGAGAACAAGCTCGTCGAGGGCGGATACAGGAAGATTTACAGGATGATCAAGGGCGGAATGTTCAGGAGCAGGTCGCACCTGATGTTCTACCTTAAGGACAAGAAGCTGTTGAGGGAAGGGCAATGAAGAGAAGCAGGTACCAGGTGCAGTTCCGCAGGAGGCGCGAATGCAGGACCGATTACAACAGCAGGTTCGCCCTGCTGAAGTCCGGCAGGACACGGCTGGTCATAAGGAGGTCGTCGGGCAACATGCTCGTCCAGTTCGTGAACTTCAACGAGAAGGGCGATGTGATAGTCGCGAGCGCGGCCACGCAGACGCTGAAGAAGCACGGCTGGGGCGCGCCGACCGGAAACATACCCGCGTCGTACCTGGCGGGGCTCGCTGCGGGCGTGCATGCGAAGAAGAAGGGCGTGACGGACGCCATACTCGACAACGGAGTACAGACGAGCACAAAGGGCTCGAGGATTTATGCTGCTCTCAAGGGCGTCATTGACGCCGGAATAAAGGTGCCGCACTCGGCGGACGTCCTGCCGAGCAACGACAGGATAAGCGGCAAGCACATAGCGGAGTGGGCCGGAAAGGCCGGCGGCTTCACGAAGTACAAGGTCGCGCCTGCCGAGATGCAGAAGCATTTCGAACAGGTAAAGGAAAAAATAATGCACGGTGTTTGATATGGTTGAAGGAAACAAGAGCGAGCGGGAACCGACGGCCGGCGAGGTCGTCGTGCAGACCGAGAAGGTCGAGCCGGTCCAGATAGAGAAGCCCAGGACGGACTGGACGCCGGAGACCAAGCTCGGGACGGACGTGCTCGAGGGAAAGATAAAGTCCATAGACGAGATATTCGACAGGGGAATGAAGATCACGGAGTCGGGCATAGTGGATTTCCTCATGCCTGATCTTGCTACCGAGACGGTGCTCATAGGAGGCAGCACAGGAAAGGGAGGAGGAATAAGGAGGACGCCGACAAGAAGGACCGCAAGGATGCACAAGTCGGGAAGAAGGTACAGGATGTCAGCGATGGTCATAGTCGGGAACAACAACGGCTACGTCGGCATCGGCCTGGCGCACGGCCCGACGGGGAAGCAGCGCGACGTCGTGAAGAAGGCGGTCAACAAGGCGAAGCTCAATCTCATACCGGTAAGGAGGGGATGCGGCAGCTGGGAATGCGGCTGCGGCGGACCGCACTCGGTCCCGTTCGCGGTGACCGGCAAGAGCGGCTCCGTACGAATACTTCTTAAGCCCGCGCCCAAGGGAATCGGGCTTTGCGTGAGCAACGAGGTCAAGAAGGTCATGCGCCTCGCCGGAATAAGGGACATATGGTGCAAGACGCGCGGCGAATCGCAGACGCGCGTGAACTTCATCAAGGCGGCGTTCAACGCGCTGAAGAGGACGGACGCCGTGCGCGTGCAGGAAAAGTTCGGCAAGCCGGTCGGGCTCGCCGTAGGGAGGGTGGGATGATGTTTGCAGTACTTAGGCTCCGCGGTACGGTCAAGGTAAGCAACGACGTGATAGATACGCTGGCGATGCTGCGCCTGAGCAGGAAGATGCACTGCGTGCTCATAAACGAGAGCCCGAGCTTCAACGGAATGATCAGGAAGGTCAAGGACTACATCACATGGGGCCCGATAAACGACGAGACGCTGAAGCTGCTCGTAGCCAAGCGCGGAAGGATGCCCGGAAACAAGAGGCTGAAGGAGGGCGACGCAGAGAAGATCGTCGAAGTGATCAAGTCCGGCAAGAAGCCGGTGATAGTTCCGGTCTTCAGGCTTTCGCCGCCTTCGAAGGGGTTCAAGCACTCGATAAAGCACTCGTACCCCAAGGGCGAGCTGGGCTTCCGCGGAGAGGAGATAAACAAGCTGCTCATGAGGATGATATGATGAGAATGGTCTACAACAACAAAGTGAACGACCCGTCCTGCCTGGGCGGCATAGCGCCGGGCACAAAGGTGGTCGTCCAGAGGACCGAGGACTCGAGGGGCTTCATAGACGATGCGGTGTTCAACGGAATTTTCAATGAACCCAGCGGGGAAAAATTCATAGAATACGACATAATGCACAGGGGGCGCATAGTTAAGAAGAAGATAAGCGTCACCCACTACAAGTGGGACCTGGCGATCTATTTTCCGCCGCGCGTCCCGAACGGAGTATAATAACAGGTGTAAAACATGCCGGCAAGATTCAGGAAAAAGGTAAGGAAACTGCGCGGTTCCCACACGCACGGATGGGGAAGCAAGAAGAAGCACCGAGGCGGCGGAAGCCGCGGAGGCCGCGGAATGGCGAACCTGCTGATACGGAAGAGGACGCTGCAGTTCAAGGAGTACCCGGGCCACTTCGGAAGGAGGGGCTTCAAGATACACGCCTCGATACAGCGCATCAACGAGGTCAGGGCGATAACGCTCAGGGCCGTCGATGCGATCGCCGTAAAGACGGGCAAGCACGAGATAGACATCGGCGCGCTCGGCTACCAGAAGCTGTTAGGGACGGGCAAGGCCACACAGAAGCTGCACGTGAAGGCGGACATGGTCACTGAAAGCGCAAGGGCCAAGATAGAGGCTGCCGGCGGAAAGGTCACGTCCCCAGAGGTCGAGGCAAATGAAGTTTGACATAGATGCCATCGCGAGCCAGCTGCCGACAGTGGACAAGCCCGAGATGAAGCTCACGTTCAAGGAGAAGATGAAATGGACGGGAATAATCCTCGTCCTGTTCTTCCTGCTCGGTTCTATAACGGTATGGGGCGTGGACGCATCGGCCGTCGCCCGTTTCGAGTTCCTTGAAATAGTGTTCGGCTCGAAGTTCGGCTCCGTCCTGACGCTAGGTATCGGGCCCATAGTGACCGCGTCGATCATTCTACAGCTCCTCGTCGGCAGCAAGATAATCAACTGGGACACGAAGACGCCGGAAGGAAAGAAGAAGTTCATGGGAATGCAAAAGATACTCACCATATTGTTCTGCATATTCGAGTCGTTCGCCTACGTCCTCGCGGGCGCGGTCCCGGCAGCGGGCGGCGCGGCCGCCACCATGGCGCTCGTGATAGTCCAGCTGGCGCTCGGAGGCTACCTGGTCATGCTGATGGACGAGGTGTGCCAGAAATGGGGGATAGGCTCGGGCGTTTCGCTGTTCATAGCAGCGGGCGTTTCTAAGACCATACTGATAAGGATACTGACGCCTCCGCTGCAGGAAGGCACGGGCGGAATGATATACGCCATCATAAACGCCTTCGCCCAGGGCCAGCCCATGAGCGCCTTCGTTTCCGTCCTTCCGTTCATAGCGACAGCGACGGTCTTCGTCATAGTCATCTACGCACAGTCGATGAAGATAGAGATACCGATGGCGTTCTCGCTGCCGTTCGGCAAGTTCGGCTCAAGGAGATGGCCGCTGAAGTTCATCTACACGAGCAACATACCTGTCATACTCACGGCCGCCGTCATAGCGAACATCCAGGTCGTCGGCAAGATACTGTCGCAGAAGGGCATAACGTTCATGGGCGTTTACGAAGCAAGCACCGGCCAGCCGACAGGCGGCCTTGCGTTCTACCTGACCGCGCCCAGTTCCATCGGGATAATGATGATGGCGGTGCTCGGGGGAATACTCGGGATATCGTTCGCGTTCCTTGCGCAGAAGATGTGGCAGAAGCACGTGCTGAGGATGTCCGTGCTCGGCGGCGCCATAGGGGTGGCCATAGGGTACCTGCTCATCGGAAGCATGAACCTGCCGGTGGTCGCGGCGTCCGACGTGATACGCTCCGTCACCTACGTCACGGCAATGGTCGTCGGTTCGGTCATATTCGCAAAGTTCTGGGTTGCCACGTCCGGGATGGACTCGAAGAGCGTCTCGGAGCAGTTCCAGTCGTCGTTCCTAACGATACCGGGATTCAGGCGCGACCCGAGGATAATAGAGACCATACTCGACAGGTACATACCCGCGCTGACGGTGCTCGGAGGGGCGTTCGTGGGCTTCCTTGCGAGCTTCGCCGACCTGACGAACGCGTACGGAACCGGGACAGGAATA
>Ga0315295_10003267_pt1 | contig 13796 bp, 12 predicted proteins | sample YL17G14_0_MG_FD_204453 | JGI IMG/M metagenome (GOLD analysis project Ga0315295, IMG submission 204453) | Sediment microbial communities from Yellowstone Lake, YNP, Wyoming, USA - YL17G14_0 | ecosystem: Environmental > Aquatic > Freshwater > Lake > Sediment | place: USA: Wyoming | collected...
ATACGGATTTTCTTAATACCTCACACTTTAAAAAATACTACAATAGAAAATAAAAAAGTCGGCAGCTTCATTAATATAGAATTCGATATTTTGGTAAAATACGCCAACGCCCGAAAAGAAAATAGAGAATCTATTATTACGGAAAAGTATCTTAAAGATGCCGGATTTTAATGTTTTATACCGCCACGGCTTGCCTATTTATATTTTATATGCTATATTTAATCACGGAGGTAAGACATGAGAAATAAATTAGTTAGTTTATTTGTAATTATTTCAATATGCATTTTTCATATAATTCCCGCCTTTAGCGATACCCCTTTTAGGAAACTCGGGCGGGGCATAGCAAACGTAGCAACGTGCCCTCTCGAGGTATTTAAAGGTATACAAGATGCGAACAAAGACCAGGGCTTTGTGGCAGCTTTTACGTGGGGAATACTCCAAGGCGTATTCAAATGTGCCGTAAGAGGCGTGGTTGGCGCGTACGAGGTAGTCACATTTCCTATACCCGTGCCGAAGGATTACGATGCTATAGTTACGGATCCCGAGTTTTTCGGCGCTGAATCTATATTCTGATACTGCCTTAAAATAATAGGGACAGCTACCTATTTTACAGTTGTAATAAAACAATAAAAATAGGTCGCTGTCCCTATTTTCTATTATTGCTTTTCTATTTTCTAAATGGTATTATAATGTAATTATTTGGAATAAATTCCCTCGGAATGATTGATCCTCCCTGAGGGTCGGATTAATAACATTCCTCGGGATGAAATTTACTTCGTAAATTTCACGGGAAGTAGCGCAGTTTGTTCAATGAGGACTAGACTTATGGAGCCGAAGGCGACATAAGTCTATGTCCGAATTAATCCCGCAATATGAAATATTGCGGGAGCGTAATTTTTTTCTGTGCGGGTTCTCCCGAGTGTAGAAACTTATTGAGAAGTTCATTCCCGAAAGCAGAATCTCAAGAAGAATTTCTTCGGGACCCCGAAGAGTCTCTTCGAAGAAAGACAACATTCGGGGTGGGATTACCTGAAATTTTTTGACAATATATATTCCGGGGCGTGGCTCAGTTTGGCTAGAGCGCTTGGTTCGGGACCAAGAAGTCCGCGGTTCGAATCCGCGCGCCCCGACCATTCTGCTTCGCTACATTGCTTTCGCGTGTAGCTTCGCAGGAATGTTGTTTCTACGAAGCTCTACCGGCGTTAGCGTTGTGAAGAGCGAAGTAGAAAAAAGAGCTATTTATAACGCATGAAAAAACGCGTCCACATAATATATTCCGGAATGGTGCAAGGGGTGGGATTTCGTTATTCCGTTGAAAGAATAGCGAATTCTCTGGATATTTACGGATGGGTGAGAAATGCGCCTGATGGAATGGTTGAATTGATTGCCGAAGGAGATGAAGAGGGCCTTGTTGAACTCATTGATAAGGTAAAAAAAGCAATGGGTGCTTATATACGTAGTTCAAAAGTTGAATGGGAAAAACCCCAAAACGAATTTGATTCTTTCCAGATACGCCATTTTTAGTTTAGCATACAAAAATTTGTAAGTTGATTACGGAGATTATGCCGAATGTAGTTTCTCTTAGAAGTTACTATTCGGCATCCCGAAGAAAATCTTCTTTGAAGTTTCTTCATTCGGGAATGAAAAGATTACACTGAGAGGAGCCCCTCGGCCTTTAAGCCGAGGCTCCCTCCCGAGCAGAAACAATAATATGGCATTCATCCCTCGGGCTTTTACCCGGGGATTTCTGCGAGGGATTAAGACGCAAAAATCTCTGGAATCTTTTTTAAATCTATGTAATCATCTCATAAAAATACACACAAGTAGTTCTGTTATGCATTTTTAAACTCATGATATATGCAATAATTTCGGATATACATTCAAATCTCGAAGCGCTAAATACAGCCCTGGATGCTCTTTCAAATGAAAAAATAGAGAAGTATTATTGCGCGGGCGATATAGTGGGCTACGGCGCGGACCCCATATTATGTATAGAAAAGATAAAAAAAATGAATATGGAATCTCTTATGGGGAATCATGAAGCCGGCTGCACCGGTTTTACAGGGCTTTCATATTTTAACGATGATGCGAAGAGCGCAATAATATGGACAAGAGAAAAAATAAGCGGTTCGGACATTGAATATTTCGGATCATTTAAATTTGTGATTGAAAACGACGATTTTACCATAACGCACGGCACTTTGGACAATCCCGAATCTTTTAATTACATGATTGATTCGTATCATGCCATGAAGTCGTTTCAATTAATGAAAACAAGAATATTATTCGTAGGCCATTCGCATATTCCAGGCATCTTTGAATATAAAAACGGCAAGTTAGGATATTTCCTTAAGGAAAAAATAATATTATCGAATGAGACAAAATATATAATAAATATAGGCAGCGTCGGGCAGCCGAGGGACGGTGATAATAGGGCTTCGTACGCTGTTTATAATTCCGAAAAAAAAGAAATATATATAAAAAGAGTGAAATACAATATAAAAAAAGCCCAGGAAAAAATCCTGAAAGAGAATCTGCCGTCATTTTTAGCGTCAAGGTTAAGCGCCGGCATCTAAAAAGCGCATTCCCAGATTGTTTTGGACTACATTTTATACACAATCTCGGAATGAGAATATAAGATAAATATTTAAGATGAAAAAAGAAAAAGCCAAAAGAAAGATAGGCCAGTTAAAAAAAGAGATAAATAGGCACAATAGACTTTACTATGTCGAGAACAAGCCGGAAATTTCAGATGCGGAATACGACAGGCTATATAAAGAGCTCGAGAGTCTAGAGAAAGAATATCCAGAATTTATAACCGCTGATTCTCCTACGCAAAAAGTGGGAGGCGAGGTAATAGAAGGTTTCGAGGTCGTGACGCACCTTTCTCCCATGCTCAGCATGGATAACACCTATTCCCATGAAGAGCTGAGAGAGTTCGACAAGCGCGTTAAAAAATTTTTAAAAGAAGATAATATCGATTATACCGTAGAATTGAAGATTGACGGAGTCAGCGTAGCGCTTTTGTACAGAAACGGGAAATTTGTGCGCGGCGCGACAAGAGGCGACGGTATAAGGGGAGATGACATATCCAACAATGTAAAAACCATAAAAAGCGTGCCGATGGACTTTTCTTTTAAAATGCATAAAAAAAATCCCGATGTTGCCGAGGTTCGCGGCGAGGCTTACATGACAAAAAAGGTATTCGAAGAAATTAATAAAGAGAAAAAGAAGATGAAAGGGCCCCTTTTTGCGAATCCAAGAAATGCGTGCGCGGGTTCTCTAAAACTTTTGGATTCTAGGATTACCGCGAAAAGAAGCCTGGAAATGTGGATATGGGGTATCGGGTATTATGAAAATATTGATTTCGAGAGCCATCATGAAGTGCTCAAGTGCCTTAAGGAAAGCGGTTTTAAGGTCAACCCGAATCATAAATTATGCGGTTCGATAGAAGAAGTTATGGAGTATTGCGATTCGTGGCAGGATAAAAAAGAAAATTTGGATTATGAAATAGACGGAATGGTTATAAAAGTAAATAACCTGAATTGGCAGAAAAAATTGGGCCAGACTTCTAAAAGCCCGCGCTGGATGATTGCGTATAAATTTCCCGCGGAAAAAGTGCTGACTAAACTTTTGGATGTCAGTATGCAGGTCGGCCGGACAGGCATCGTTACGCCTGTTGCGGTAATGAAACCTGTTAGAATTTCCGGAACGACCGTTTCCAGGGCCACCCTTCACAATTTCGATGAGATTAATAGGCTTGATGCGAGAATAGGGGATTACATATATGTTGAAAAATCCGGTGAAATCATCCCGAAAGTCGTAAGGGTGGCAAAGGAAAAAAGGGCGAGAAATACAAGGGCTATAAAAGCGCCTTCGGATTGTCCGTCATGCGGCTCGCCGCTTACGAGGGATCCCGAAGAAGTAGCGATAAGATGCGACAATGCAGCATGTCCCGAACAATTGAAGCGCAACCTGTTTCACTTTGTTTCAAAGAGCGCGATGGATATCGAAGGAATGGGCGAGGCCGTTATCAATATGCTTGTCGATAAAAAAATGCTAAAGGATTTTAGCAGCATTTATGGACTTAAGTTTGAGGAATTGAAAAAACTCGAGAGATTCGCGGATAAAAGCGCAAGCAATCTCATAGAAGCGATAGAAAAAAGTAAATCCAATGAATTACATAACCTGATATTCGGTCTTGGCATAAGACATGTAGGGACAAGGGCCGCATGGATACTTGCTTCCGAATTTTGTTCGATAGATAAAATAAAAGAAGCAAAAATCGAAGATTTTATGATGATAAATGAAATCGGGCCGGTTATGGCGGAGAGTATTCATAATTTTTTCAAAACACCGAAGAATATTGAAATAATAGAAAAACTTAAGCAAAAAGGCATAAACACGTTTAAGATTAAGGAACTTAAGGAAGGTAGGCTTTTTTCTGGTAAAACTATAGTATTGACAGGAACGCTTGAAGGTTTTTCCAGGGAGAAAATAGAAAATCTCATAAGGAGTTTAGGCGGAAACGCATCAAGAAGTATAAGTAAAAATACGGATTTTCTTTTATGCGGAAAAGAACCGGGTTCTAAACTCGATAAGGCCAAAGAATTGGGTGTTAAAATAATAGACGAAAAAGAATTTAAAAAAATGATAGGGAAATAAAATGAAAAATCAAAAATCAAAAATCAAAAATGAAAAACGGCAAACGACGCTATACGCTATACGCTATACGCTATACGCTATACGAATGCTGTCAGTATTTCTTGTTTTTATCATGGTTATTTCTGGTTTGGCGGGGTGCGCGGATTTCAGAAAGAAATTTGTTAGAAAGAAGAAAGCGGAAGTAAAAGTGCCGCGTTATTACCGCATGGAAGACTATAATATAGTGCCTTCCGTAGAGCTCTACACAAAGCATTATGTATATTGGAGGAGTTGGCACAGGGAATTGATGGAGATATTGGGCCAAAACTCTAAAAAGGAAAAAAGATGCATCAGCGAAATGATTGGTAATTTAAACGATATGAAAACAATGCTTATTGATGAAAAAGGCGATAAATTGGAAGAGCATATAAAAGAATTAAGAAATATTGAAAATGAAATGAAGAAAGGAACGTTATCGCTTGCTGTAATAACCCGAATAAGAAGAGTATTGGAAAAAGAGCTCATGCTCATCAAGATAGAATTCAGTTATAAAAAAATAGAATCCTTCATAAGAAGCGAATTCAGGCGTTGATTGAGCCATGAGCCATGAGCTATGAGCTAAAAGTTAAAAGCACAAAGCGCATAGCTCACAGCCCAAAGCACATATAATATGCTCAAAGTTCAAACCTTTACAATAGGCCCCATAGAGACCAATTGTTATTTGGCTTACGACGGAAATACCATGGAAGGTGTTTTAATCGATCCCGCAGTTTATGATGATAGTATAGTGCTCTTCATCAAAAAGCATAAGATTGCCGTTAACTTTATAATTAATACCCATGGGCATTTCGACCATATAGGAGGTAATAAATATTTCGGCTATCCGATTCTCATTCATGAGGATGACAAACAATGTTTAAACGATCCTTTAAGAAATCTAGGTTTTGCCGAAGGAGGCGATTCGGTGGAACCAAATATAAAACGTTTACTCAAGGATAAAGATGAGATAAAGATCAAAAATATTTCTTTTAAGGTAATTCATACCCCGGGGCATACGCCCGGAAGCATATGCCTGGAATGCGGCAAAATTATTTTTACAGGCGATACATTATTCAATGAAGGCGTGGGAAGGACGGATATCCCGTATGCCGACGATAACGATTTAAAAAAATCTTTAAAGAAATTAATGGTATATAGCGATGATGCCGTTTGCTATCCGGGCCACGGCCCTTCGACGACAATCGGGCACGAACGGCGATGTAACCCGTTTATTAGGTAGAGAAAGGGCGTTCCGATGGACGAAGGACGAAGGACGATGGACGACAAGGAAATAGCGCTCCTTATCGTCCCTCGTCTATCATCCCTCGTCCTTTCGTAACATTTGTTCCGTTTATTAGGTAGAGAAAGGGCGTTCCGATGGACGAAGGACGAAGGACGATGGACGACAAGGAAATAGCGCTCCTTATCGTCCCTCGTCTATCATCCCTCGTCCTTTCGTAACATTTGTTCTGTGGTTATGAAAGAGTGGATTAAGGACTTTCTGGATTACTTATCGGTTGAAAGAGGGCTCAGCAAGAATACCATTCTTAGCTACAGCGGAGATTTGAAAAAATTCGCGGATTACATCGAATCGCAGCATATAACGAATTTAAATGCCGTCAAAAGAAATGATATAACCAAATTTATGCTGAATCTGAAAGATTTAGGCCTTTCCTCAAATTCGATATCGCGCAACTTGGTCGCGATTAAAGTATTTTATAAATTTTTGGTAAGGGAGGCCCTTTTAAAAACGGATATTGCGGGCGTGCTCGAATCTCCGAGATTGATAAGGCATCTTCCCGAAGTTTTGACGCATGACGAGGTAGGTAGGCTTATGGACGCGCCGAATGCTAAAGATTGGATGGGTATAAGGGACAAAGCGGCATTGGAAATCATGTATGCCGCAGGTTTGAGGGTATCAGAATTAGTCGAACTTTTAACGCATAACGTAAATCTCGACATAGGGTTCCTAAAATGTGTAGGGAAGGGCAGCAAGGAAAGAATTATTCCTTTGGGCAGAAAAGCCAGTGAAGCGGTGAATAAATATTTAAGCAAAACTAGGCCTAAACTGCTTAAAGGTAAAAACGATTCGCATCTATTTTTATCCAGATTGGGAATAAAAGTTTCCCGCCAGAGTTACTGGAAGATGATTAAGAAATATGCCGGGATAGCCGGAATAAAAAAAGAGATAAAACCTCACACGTTAAGGCATTCTTTTGCGACGCACCTGCTTGAGAGAGGGGCGGATCTGAGAAGCGTTCAGGAAATGCTGGGCCACGCTGACATCTCTACGACGCAGCTCTATACGCACATTAATCGAGAGCGACTGAAAGGAATACACAAGAAGTACCATCCGAGAGGATGAAAAATAGTGGTCCAGGCAATAGGCAACAGGCATCAGGCAACAGATAAGGTTTTACTATTGCCTGTTGCCAGATGCCTGATGCCTGAACGAGGCTACTACGATGGATTTAATTGTTACTCACAATAACGCTGACTTTGACGCGTTTGGCTCTGCCATAGCTGCGCATAAATTGTATCCAAATTCAGAAATACTTCTGCCGGGTTCTCAGGAAGAATCTGTCCGACGGTTCTTGAGCCTTTCAAGAGACATAATTAATGTGGAAACCGAAAAGACATGCGATTTTTCCGGTATAGATAGACTTGTTATCGTTGATACAAGACATAGGTCTCGCATAGGCAGGGCAGGCGATTTATTGGATAAGCATATAGAAATTCATATTTATGATCATCACCCGCGTATGACCGATGATATAAAGGGCGACTTGGATGTATGCGAAGAAGTAGGCTCGACAATTACAATATTGTTAAATATATTGAAGAAGCATCATAATTTAAAAATTACGCCGCTCGAAGCAACTATAATGCTCTTGGGCATTTATGAGGAGACGGGATCGCTTACCTACAGAACGACGACAAGGTCAGATGTTGACATAGTCAGTTTCTTGCTTGGCAAAGGGGCGAACCTGCAGGCTGTATCAAGTTATTTGAATAGGGAACTTACAGAAGGCGAGCTTAAATTCTTGATAGAATTGATACATAAGACGGAACTTCATATAATAAACGGAATCAGCATATCGGTAATCGAGGCCGACGCTAAAGATTTCATAGGTGAATTAGGAACAATAGTGCACAAACTGCAGGAAGTTGAGAATTATCCCGTGCTCTTTGCCCTATTCAAATTAAGGAACAAGGTCCGGATTATAGCCAGATCAAGGGAGCCGAAAGTAAATGTAAATAAAATTATGGAACATTTCGACGGAGGCGGGCATGCCCAGGCTGCGACGGCAAAAATCGAGGGAAGCCAAATTAATGACATCAAAAATGAACTTTTGAAAATATTAAAGACAAGCATAAAAGTGAAGATATACGCCAAAGATATAATGTCAAAGCCCGTTAAAACTATATCTTTAAATAAAAAAATATATGAAGCAAAGAAATTATTCGAAACATTAAAGATAAAAGGCGCTCCGTGCGTCGAGAGCGGAAGGTTGGCCGGCATAATAACGCAGCACGATATAAATAAAGCGCTTAAACATAAATTCGGCCATGCAAGAGTCAAAGGCTACATGAGGACAAAGGTCGTCACGATAAGCGAGAATACGCCTTTACATATAATTCAAAGAATTATGTTTGAAAAGAATATCGGAAGGTTGCCTGTTTTAAAGAAGAATAAATTGGCAGGAATTGTCACAAGAACCGATGTTCTAAAAAGCGTTCATAAAGACATCTTTGAACCGGAGACTAAAACTATAAAAAGGCAAATTACTTTTAATTTGTCCGGGAAAATGCGGAATATTTTGCCGATAGAGTATATGGGTCTGCTTAAACTGGTAGGTAACGAGTCCGAGAAAGCCGGATATTCCGCATTTATAGTCGGCGGATTCGTTCGCGATATTTTACTCGGCGTCAAAAATTTTGATATTGATATAGTATTGGAAGGCGATGCGATAGAGTTCGGCTCTATATTGAGCAGGAAATTGAAGGGATCACTGGTTGTCCACAGGAAGTTCGGAACCTCGGCCGTAATTATAGACTGGCCTCATGGCATAAAGAAACCGCCTTTGGCTTCTCCGAAATTAAAAATTGACCTTGCGACAGCGAGAAGGGAGACGTATGAAAGGCCCGCGGCATTGCCGAGCGTTCAATTTAGTTCTATCAAGGAAGACCTTTTAAGAAGGGATTTCAGCATAAACGCCATGGCAGTAAGCCTGAATAAAAAGGATTTCGGAAGACTCGTGGATTTTTTTAACGGCCTCAATGATTTAAAAAACAGGAAAATAAGGGTGCTTCATGACGCGAGCTTCATAGACGACCCGACTAGGATATTCAGGGCGGTTCGTTTCGAACAGAGGCTTTCATTTAAGATCGATAGTTTCACCGAAAGGCTTATTAAAGATGCCGTAAAAGAAAAAATGTTTAAGAAAACCGAGAATCAGAGAATACGCGAAGAGCTGATTATTATATTGAAGGAAAAAGCGCCGCTAGCGGCTTTAAAAAGGATGAGGGAGCTCCATGAGCTAAGATTTATACACAGAAACATTGTAATTAATAAGAATGCGGAAAAGATGTTCAGGTCCTCGAGAAAGGCATATGATTGGTTTAAAAAAATCGAACCTATAAATAAAAGAGAAATCGATTTGTATGTAATGTATTTAGGAGCCCTTACGGACAATTTAAAATCAAATGAGGTAAGGGATTTTTGTTCGAAATTCTCGTTTAAGAATAGCGATACCATACGGCTCTATTCATATAAAAAACATTATAGAAAGATACTGGAAACGCTTAAAGCGCGCGGGCCGGTATGCCCGTCCGAGATTTACAAAGCCCTTCATCATTTTTCATACGAGACAATTCTATTGTTTTGGGCGAAGTCAAAAAGCGCCGTCGTAAGGAGGCGCATATCTTTTTTTCTTAAAGTATACAACGCCGCAAAAATAAAAATACGGGGGGATGATATAAAAAAGCTAGGGGTAAAATCCGGCCCCCAATATAAAAAGATATTGTCTAAAATTCTATACCTGAAACTAGACGGAAAAGTAAAATCAAAAAAAGACGAAATAGAATATGCGAGGAAGATAGCCGCAAATTTAGAGAAACCGGAATAAAAATGTATTATTTGAATAGCTATATTATATTTTTCCATCCACAGATTATCACAGCGCATAACCCATTGTTTCGCTATGTGCTTTGCGCTTTTAGCTCATAGCCCATAGCGCATCTGTGATCATCTGTGAAAAAGAACCGTATGCTATGCGGTCTGTGATCATCTGTGCTTCAAAAAAGAGATACTTATATGAAAATAGGCGCTTTAAAAATTGATTTGGAAATAACCGACTCAACTTCGCTGAAGGATAAGAGAATGGTTATAAAGAGCATGAAGGATAGGTTAAGAAAGCAGTTCAATATTTCGATAGCTGAAATAGATGAAAATGATAAATGGCAAAGATCAACCTTAGGCATATCATCGGCTTCCAATGATAAGCAATTTCTTGAGATGATGTTTAATAAAATCATTGATTATATTGAAAATGAAAAATCGGTCATTGTGCTTGATGTTAATATGGAAATATTATAGAAATTAGGCTGTCACGAAACTCGTTCCAGCCTAATGATTACAGCGATTTCAAGAGAGATTACGGAGATTTATCGTCGATGATTTAATCTCTGGAATCCGTTTTTTTAATCTCTGTAATCACGAGCCCCTGAACGAATTTTGTGAAGGGCTGTTATAGAAATCAAAGGGAGGCGCGCGATGTCGCAAAGATCCAAAAGGGTTAGTGAAGCAATAAGAAGAGAAGCGAGCGTAATTATTAAGGACGAATTAAAAGATCCGAGGATAGGATTTATTACTGTTACGAAAGCGGCTATTACAGAGGACCTTCGGAGCGCCGTCATTTACTACAGCATTTTAGGCGATGAAAAAATAAAGGAAGCCGCAATAGCGGGCTTAAAAAGCGCGCTGCCTTTTATAAAAAAAGAAATCGGAAAAAGAATAAATTTGAGATACGCGCCTGATATTAAACTAAAGGTGGATGAAACGCTTGATTATGCGGAAAAGATAGAAAATATAATAAAAAAAATAAAAAATGAAAAGAAAGGCTAATTTATATTACATTTTTTATACACAGATGATCGCAGATTGCCTGCCTGCCTGCCGGTAGGCAGGGATGTTAAACAATCGTTTTTCACAGATGATCGCAGATATTTAAGTTTCTCGGTTTCGTTTGCCGGTTTCGGTTGCGTATCGGTTTCGCATATCGGTTTCGTAAGTCGTCTTTAATACGATAGACGATACCGATTCACGACTAACGATACGTAGCCGAAACCCAAACCGAAACCGTATAACGAATCATCTGTGATCATCTGCGTATTCCATCTGTGATCATCTGTGATATGTAACGGAACGACGAAAATATTACAAAAGGAAAGGCTAAGGACATGTCATTACAGAAGGTAATCGGGATAATAAAAAAATACGACAAATTTTTGATAACTTCGCATATAAATCTTGAAGGCGACGCTATTTGTAGCCAGCTCGCTTTGTTGGAGTTAATCAAAAAAATGAAAAAAAACGCGTTATGCGTAGATAATGATAAGGTTTCTTCCAATTTTGATTTTTTACCCGGCATAAGGCACATCAAACAATATGAAGGCGAGGATATCGATTATACAATAGCGATGGTTTTGGATTGTCCGACGCTGGACAGGGCGGGGTCGGTAAGAGGCTTGCTTTCAAAGGCAAAGAAAATAGTGAATATAGACCACCATATATCGAACGATAAATTCGGCGATGTAAATTGGGTTAGCAGCGGTTCGAGTTCTGTAGGAGAAATGATTTACACGCTTTACAAAGAATTAAAGATTAAGATGTCAAAGGAAGCGGCATTGTGCATTTATATATCGATTTTGACCGATACGGGTTCTTTTAATTACAGCAATACTTCAGGCCTTACGCATAGAATAGCAAGCGAGATTTTGGAATTAGGCATTAAGCCGGAAGAAGTTTCAAACAGGGTTTATGAGAATAAATCAATAGAAGAAATTAAATTATTGGGCAGTGCTATCAATTCTTTGGAAACAGTGGAAAACGATAGAATAGCGGTTATGGTTTATACAAAGGATATGCTGAAGAAAACAGGCTGCGGCTATCCGAACACGGAGAATTTTATTAATATTGCAAGGTCGATAAAGAATGTCGATATAGCCATATTCATAAAAGAGCATACGGATAAAGAGAACGAATTTAACATAAGCTTAAGGTCGAAAGGCAATATAAATGTGAATAAACTCGCTTCTTTTTTCGGAGGCGGCGGCCACAAAAATGCGGCAGGATGTATCATCCGAGGCACATTAGCTGAGGTAAGAAGTAAGATAATTTTAAAAGCGAAAGAAGTGCTAAAAAAACAGCGACATTAATTTGCCAATAACCAAGATACAAGATACAAACAAATCCAAAATTCGAATTTCGAATTTCCAAAATTGGTTATTGTTTGTATCTTGTTTCTTGTATCTTGGTTATTAACATTCTATAGATAGAGAATATTATGAATGGTATTCTGCTAGTAGATAAACCAGGCGGAATGACGAGTCACGACGTCGTCGATTTTGTAAGGAAAAGGACGGGTGTTAGAAAGGTGGGTCATGCAGGAACGCTCGACCCGATGGCTACCGGACTTATCATAATTTTAGTAGGAGATGCCACTAAAATGTCGGAACGCTTCGTCAATGACGATAAGGCATACAGGGCAAATATCGTTTTAGGCATTGCGACTGATACGGGCGATAAAGAAGGAAGGGTAATTGAGGAAAAAAGTTTTAAAGCCGAACGGGGCAATGTAGAAAAAATATTGAATCAGTTTATCGGCTGTATTGAACAGGTTCCGCCGATGTATTCGGCAAAGAAATATAAGGGCAAAAAACTTTATGAATACGCGAGAAAAGGCGTTGAAATAAAAAGGAATCCGCAAAAAATCAACATAAAAAAAATAGATATGCTTAATTTTTCGGGTAACGTTATATCCTTAGAAATTTTTTGTTCAAAGGGTACTTATATAAGGCAACTTGCGGTAGATATCGGCAGGGCCCTTGGTACAGGCGCTCATGTTTCGGAGCTTAGACGGATATGTTCGGGTAGCTTCAGCGTTGAAAATGCCATACGATTTGAAGAACTTAAAGAGATAACGAAACATAAATTATATGAAAGTCTTATACGATATTAAAAAGTCATCCGAGATTAAAGGCGCTTTGATTACGATAGGTATTTTTGACGGTGTTCATAAAGGGCATCGGGCGCTTCTTAGAAAACTTATTAAAAAAGCGCGCGCTAAAAGGAAGAAATCAGTTGTCATAACATTTATGCCTCACCCGTATAAAATCCTGCACCCGCGTAAGTCGCCGCCCATGCTGATGTCCCTTGACCATAGAATAAAATTATTGGGTGAGATGGGCATTGGATATATAGCAGTGTTAAATTTCAATAGGGTATTTTCAAATCTTTCGGCCGAAGATTTCATCAGCGGGATTCTAGTAAAAAAAATGAAAATGAGCGAACTATTTATCGGGGACAATTTTAAACTCGGGCATAAGCGCGTGGGCAGTGTAGGATTATTGAAGAAACTGGCATTAAAATATAATTTTAAATTGACCGTAATTAAGCGTAGAAAGATAAACGGTGAACTCGCCAGCAGTACAAAAATAAGAAAATTTGTTATAAGAGGAAAATTTGAGGAAGCGGTTTCACTGCTCGGAAGGAGAGTATCTGTTTTAGGCACGGTTGTAAGCGGCGATAGGCTTGCCAGGACGCTCGGTTTTCCGACTTCGAATGTAGACCCGCATCATGAGGCAATACCGCCGTCAGGGGTTTATGCCGTAATAGTTAAATACGATGGGGTAAATTATAAAGGTGTATTGAATATAGGTTTTAGGCCTACTTTTAAGAGAAAAAAAAGAAAAGAAACTATCGAAGTCCACATATTGGACTTTAATAAGGATATATACGGCAAGGACTTGGAGATATTTTTTATCGGAAGAATACGGAACGAGAAGCGCTTTAGAAACAAGGGGCATTTAAAAAAACAGATAAGAGAGGA
>Ga0315295_10003268_pt1 | contig 13795 bp, 12 predicted proteins | sample YL17G14_0_MG_FD_204453 | JGI IMG/M metagenome (GOLD analysis project Ga0315295, IMG submission 204453) | Sediment microbial communities from Yellowstone Lake, YNP, Wyoming, USA - YL17G14_0 | ecosystem: Environmental > Aquatic > Freshwater > Lake > Sediment | place: USA: Wyoming | collected...
CGCGGGACCCCGTCGATGACGGTGGCCACCACCGAGTTGGTGGTGCCCAGGTCGATGCCGATGAAGGGTTCGTTCTCGTTCATCTCAGGAAGCTCCAGCGAAGCTTGCGAAGGCGTTCCCGGACCCCATCGAGCCCAGCGTCCAGTTCCAGCGCCCGCTCGAGCGCCTTCCTGGCGGGGCCGGACTCGCCCTGGGCGGCCAGGACGTCGCCGAGGACCTCGTGGGCGGTGGCGAGCGCGGGCGCGGCCCGCACGGCCGCCTCGGCGCGCCCGCGCGCGGTCTCCAGTGCGCCGCGCTGGAGCGCCAGCCGCGCCACGTACACCAGGTAGCGGGGCTCGCCCGGATCGGCCTCGACGGCGGCCTCGGCGTGCATCTGGGCGCGGTCGAGGTCGTGCTGCAGCTCGGCGGTCCGGGCCTTCTCCCAGAGGTCCCGGGCCTTGCCGGCGACCGCCCGTCTCCTCGCGTCCTCCGCGAGCGATCGGGCCTCGGCGTGGGTCGGATCCAGGGCGGTCGCGGTGAGGAAGTCGCGCGCGGCGTCGCCGAAACGCTCCTCCTCCTTGGCCTTGCGCCCCCGCTCCATCAGCTCCCGGACCCGGGCGACGCGGGAGACCATGGGGTTCGTCCGGGCCAGCCGGGCCCGGCGCTCCCTGGCGCGAACGCCGTCCTCGATGCTCCGGACCGCGGTGCGGGCGACCTCCTCGGGCGGCGCGGTCTTCCGCGCATAGGCCGCCCGGGAGGCCTCGTCGGAGAGCGCATCCCGGGCCTCGGTGAGCCGGCGGAAGATCCGCTCCAGCCGGGGGCGGAAGGCGCCCAGCCGGCGTCCCTGGAAGCGATCGGGGTGGAAGACCTTCGCCTTCTCCCGGTAGGCGTCGCGGGCCTGGCTCGCGGAGGCGTTCCACGGCAGCTCCAGGGCCTGCCAGTGGGTCCAGCCATCGATCTGGGCGGCCAGGTAGAGGATCTCCCGGCGCCGATCGGCGTCGAGGTCGACGTCCTCGGACAAATCGGCGGGATTGAAGAGGAATCCTTGGTACCGGTCGGCCTTCACACCGCCCTCCCCGGGGTGTCGCCCGGCGGTCATTCCACCACCGGAATGTAGCCCTCGGGCGTCGGCAGGGTCAACGAGGCGATCCCTCATCCGGGTGCGAGCAGGAACTCGAGGAGGGCCTTCTGGGCATGGAGCCGGTTCTCGGCCTCGTCGAAGACCGCCGACTGGGGCCCCTCGAGCACCTCCTCCTCGATCTCCTCGCCCCGGTGGGCGGGGAGGCAGTGGAGCACGATGGCCTTCGGGTCGGCCAGCGCCATGCCCTTGCGATCCACGATGTACTCGCGGAAGACCCGCCGCCGCTCCTCGACCTCGGCCTCGTGTCCCATGCTGGCCCACACGTCGGTATTCACGACATGTGAACCACGCATGGCCTCGGCGGCGGCGGGGACCATCCGCACCTTCCCCCCGGCACGGCGGACCATCTCCGGGTCGGGACCGTAGCCGGGTGGACAGGCGATGCGCAGCTCGAAGCCCAGCAGGATGGCGGCCTCGAGCCAGCTGTTCGCCATGTTGTTCCCGTCGCCCACCCAGGCCACCACGAGGTCGCCGCGCGCCACCCGGTCCTGCCCGAGCCTCTCGGCCACCGTGAGCAGGTCGGCGAGGACCTGGCAGGGATGGGAGGCATCGGTCAGCGCGTTCACCACCGGCACGTCGGCCCAGCGGGCCATCTCCTCCAGCTTGGCGTGGTCGTGGGTCCGGACCACGAGCGCGTCCAGGTAGCGGGAGAGCACCCGCGCGGTGTCCCGGATGGGCTCGCCTCGCCCGAGCTGCATGTCGCGCGGGGAGAGCATCATCTCGGAGGCGCCCAGCTGGGAGCAGGCCACCGCGAAGGAGACGCGGGTGCGGGTGGACGCCTTCTCGAAGACCAGCCCGACGGCCTTTCCGGCCAGGGGGTGGGGAGCGGATCGCCCGAGCAGCTTCCACTCGGCGGCGCGCTCCAGCAGCTCGAGAAGCTCGGCCCGGGTGAGGTCGGTGAGGCGCAGGAAGTCGCGCTTGGCTCGGTGGGCGCCGGTCATGGGCCCCTAGGGCGCCGCCGGCGCGGCCGCGATGGCGGCGCCCAGCCTGGCCACGCCGAGGTCGGCCTCGGCCTCGGTGAGCACCAGCGCCGGGGCGAGCCTGACCACGTCGTCTCCGATGGCGTTCACGAGCAGTCCGCGCTCCCGTGCCGCCGCCACGACGTCGCCCGCCTTCACCCCCGACAGCATCACGCCGAGCAGCATGCCTCGCCCGCGCACTCCGGCCACACGGGCGTCCCGCATCCCCGTGAGCCCCCGGACCAGCCGCGCCGAGACCCTCTCGGCACCCGGAAGAGCCGCCTGGATCTCCCGCAGCGCGGCCAGCGCCACCGCCGAGGCGAGCGCGGTCCCGCCAAAGGTGCTGGCGTGGCTTCCCGGCGTGAGGTGCATGCCCACCTGCTCGGTCGCCAGCATGGCGCCCATGGGGAAGCCGTTCGCGAGCGCCTTCGCGGAGCTCATGATGTCCGGCGTGACGCCTTCCCACTCGTGGGCCCAGAGCCGGCCGGTTCGCCCCATGCCGGTCTGCACCTCGTCGAGGCAGAACAGCCCACCGCTCGCGTGCACCCGATCGCGTGCGGCCGCCAGGTAGCCCGCCGGCGGCGGGAGGACGCCTGCCTCTGCCTGGATGGGCTCGACCACGAAGGCCGCGGTCCGGGGGCCGATGGCCTGCTCCAGCGCGGCCAGGTCTCCGAACGGGACGTGCCGGACGGCCGGCACGAGGGGCTCGAAGCCGTGGTGGTACTTCTCCTGGCCGGTGACGGTGAGCGCGAACAGGGTCCGTCCGTGAAAGGAGTTGACGCAGGCCACGATCTCGTTCCGCTCGGGATGACCGAGGTCGGCGTGGTACTTGCGGGCGAGCTTGAGCATCGCCTCGTTGGCCTCGGCACCCGAGTTGCAGAAGAACACGCGGCGGGCGAACGAGGAGCGGGTCAGCGCCTCGGCGAGCTCCACGGCGCGCGCGTTGAAGTAGAGGTTCGAGACGTGCCAGAGCTCTCGCCCCTGCTCCTCGAGCGCGCGAACCAGGGCCGGGTGACAGTGGCCGAGCGCGTTCACGGCGATGCCGCAGATGAGGTCGAGGTACTCCTTGCCGTCGGCATCCCAGACGCGGCTCCCCTGCCCCTTCACGAGCACCACCGGCGCCTGCCGGTAGTTGGGGGTGAACACGGCCTGGGCGCGGGCGACGATGGAAGCGTTCCCGTTCATCCGGCCACCTATAACATGACTGAAAAACCTACCGCGAGAGGCCCAGGCACGCGCTAGCCGTCGCCCCGGGCGCGCGGGTGGGCTCGATCGTACACCTCGGCGAGCCGCTTCCAGTCGAGGTGGGTGTAGCGCTGGGTGGTCGAGAGCGAGGCGTGGCCGAGGAGCTCCTGGATCCCTCGCAGGTCGGCGCCACTGGTGAGCAGGTGCGTGGCGAAGCAGTGACGCAGCACGTGGGGGTGGACGTGGCGCGGGAGGCCGGCCGCCATCACCCACCGGTCGAGGCGGCGCGCGACCGATCGCGGCGTCAGGCGCCCGCCCCGGTAGTTCACGAACAGTGCGCCACGGGCGCGCCCGGCGTCGGGGCCGGCCAGCAGCGCCGGACGCCCCTCCCCGATCCAGTCCCGCAGCGCGGCGCGCGCCGGGCCACCCACCGGGACCACCCGCTCCTTCCTCCCCTTCCCAAGGACGCGGACCAGCCCCTCCGCGAGGTCGAGGTCGTCGAGGTCCAGGCCGGTGAGCTCGGAGACGCGCAGCCCGCTCGAGTAGAGCAGCTCCAGGAAGGCGCGGTCGCGGAGGGCCAGCGGCCCCGCGGCCGCGGGAGACTCGAGCAGCGCGGCCACGTCGGCCTCGGGCAGCACCTCGGGGAGCTTCCTCGGGCGGCGCGGTGCCTGCACCGCCCGCGCAGGGTTCGACGTGGCGGCCCGCTCCTTCACCAGGAACCGGTAGAGCGAGCGCACCGTGGAGAGCTTGCGGCCGATCGACGTCGGGCCGCAGCGGGCGGCCTCCCTGCCCAGCCAGCCCCGGACCGCGGCCGGCGACGACGGAACCAGGGGCACGGCGATCTCGTCGAGGTAGGCCACGTAGGCGGCCAGGTCCCCCAGGTAGGCCCGCCTCGTGTCCGCGGAGGCGCGCCGCTCGCCGCTGAGCCAGCGCTCGAAGCGCTGGACTTCGTCCGGAAGCGCGGCGACGTCGACGGGCATGCCCCCCTGCTACCACGCTGGCCGGGGGGCGGCCATTTGGCGGCGCAGTCAGGGGACGTCGGCCACGCCCACGCCGGCCCGGGCCGGGAGCGCCACGACGTAGGCCACCCGGCGTCCGTCGGGCGCGAGGAAGCGCGCGCTCCCCGCCAGCACGTTCCCGTCCAGGGGGACGAGCCTTCCCCCGCTCCAGAGCGCCAGATCCACGCCGACGCCGTCCCGGCGGGCGAAGGAGACCACGAGCCGGTCGGGGCGCCACCGGTCGAGCGCGAATCCCGTCACGCCGTCGGCGATCCGCTCGGGCGGCCGGGTGGGGCCCGGGCCGGTGGCGGGAGCGCGGAAGAGGGCGCAGGCGTCGCTGGCCGGCGCGCAACCCGACCGGTAGTAGAGCCAGCGTCCGTCCGGGGAGAACTCGAAGGAGGCGGCGTCCCGGGTCACCGTGGCGGGCTCCGCCGCCTGCGAAGGAGAGAGCTCCAGGCTCGCCGCGTATCCGCCTTCCGTGACATGGCGCACGAAGGCCACCTGGTCTCCGGCCGGCGAGAGCTCGAACGAGGTCACCCGGGGGGCGAAGGAGACCGCCTTTCCGCCGGGCACCGCCGAGGCCAGCGTGCCGGCGCGGATGCGCGGGTCGAAGCCCTCCAGCCAGGCCAGCCGGGTCGCGCCAGGCGCCCAGCGGAACTCCCCCGCCGCGCGAGCGACGACCACCGGCGCCGCCGCCGCCTTCCCCTCCGTCCCCACCGCCAGGACGACCAGGTCCCCGGCGCTGCCCGGCGCGACGCCGGCGATGGCCGCCAGCAGGGCGCCGTCCGGCGAGAAGGCGAAGGAGGCCACGTCTCGCGCCAGCACCACCGGCTCTCCCCCGGTCTCCCGCCACACCGCCAGGTCGCGAGCGCCGCTGCCGCTCCTCACCAGGGCGGCAAGCGCCTTCCCGGGCGCCGGCGCGAAGGCGAAGCCGGCGACGCCGGTCCCGCCCCGGACCGGCGCGGACGCTCCGTCCGGGGAGGCGACGAAGAGGTCGCCACCCACCGCGAAGGCGAGCGATCCGCCGGGCCCCCAGGCGAAGGCGCCGTCCATCGCAGCCACCCCCTCGGCGACCCGGTGGGCGGCGCCACCCAGGACCGGGGCGACGAGCAGCGCGCACGCCAGCTGTGCCTTCCCGCCGCCTGGCGCGGGTGCGCACGCCGCGAGCCATGCGACGCGGGTGCCGTCCGGGGAGGCGGAGAGGAACTGCGCGGGCCCCTCGGCGATCCGCTTGCCCACCGGCGCCGCAGGGGCGGTGCGCGAGCTGCATCCGGCGGCGAGGAAGAGCCCCGCCAGGGCGGCGACGGTCTTGGCGATCTTCATGCGATCCACTCCTGGAGGTCCTGGCGAGCCCGATCGGCATACGCGCCCTTGCGCGCGGCCTTGCCCCGGTGGCGGCCGGCGAGCGGCGGGAAGAGGGCGAAGACCACGTTGGACGGCTGGAACGGGAGCCCTTCCGGATGGGCCGCGCCCGTGACGTGGCGGTGGAGGGCGCCGAGCGCGGTGGTCCCGGGCGGCGGCCGGAACTCGCGCCCGGCCATCCGGTCGAGGACCGCGCGCCCGGCCAGCAGCCCCGAGGCTGCCGACTCCACGTAGCCCTCGACGCCTGTGATCTGCCCGGCCAGGAAGAGGTGGGGCATCGATCGGATCGACTGGTCGGCCGACAGCACCCGCGGTGAATCGACGAAGGTGTTCCGGTGCACCTGTCCGAGGCGCTGGAACTCGGCGGCCCGCAGTCCCGGCACGAGCTCCCGGAAGATCCGGCGCTGCTCCGGCCAGGTGAGGCGGGTCTGGAAGCCGACCAGGTTCCAGGCCGTCCCGGCCAGGTCCTCGCGGCGCAGCTGCACCACGGCGTGCGGCCAGCGCCCGGTGCGCGGATCGGTGAGCCCCACCGGCTTCATGGGCCCGTATCGCAGCACGTCGAGGCCGCGCTCCGCCATCACCTCGATGGGCAGGCACCCCTCGAAGTAGCGCGGCTCCTCGAAGCCGTGCGGCGCCACCTTCTCGCCCGCGAGCAGGGCCGCGACGAAGGCCCGGTAGCCGTCCTCGTCGAGGGGAAGGTTGAGGTAGTCGTCCCCCTCCCCCTTCCCCCAGCGCGACGCGGCGAAGGCCTCCGAGCGATCGACGCTCTCGTCGGTCACCACCGGTGCGATGGCGTCGTAGAACGCGAGGCCCGGGCCGACGACGGCCGCCAGTGCCGCGGCCAGCGCATCGGCGGTGAGGGGGCCGGTGGCGACGATGGCCGGGCCGGGTCCTCCCGGAAGCGCGGTCACCTCCCGCCGCTCGACGCGGATGCGCGGGTGGGCGGAGAGACGGGCGGTGACCCGGGCGCTGAAGTCGTCCCGATCCACCGCCAGCGCCCCGCCGGCCGGCACGCGGGCCTCGTCGGCGCAGGCCAGGATGAGGCTCCCGGCGCGGCGCAGCTCCTCGTGGAGGAGCCCCACGGCGTTGTGCGGGTCGTCGGAGCGGAGCGAGTTGGAGCAGACCAGCTCGGCGAACCCGTCCAGGCGCTGCACCGGCGAGCGCCGGCCGGGCTTCATCTCCACCAGGTCGACCTCCAGGCCGGCCCGGGCCAGGGTCCACGCCGCCTCGCTTCCGGCCAGGCCGGCGCCGACGACGATCACCCGTTCCGACATCTTCCCTTCCCTCGACATCGCGCGGGGGTATCTATCACGGGGCCGGACACCCCGCCCCGGACGGCCCCGCATGGCATCTTGTTTCCAGGCCCGGGCGGGCGCACGCTGATCGGGATCGGGCCGCGGGCCCGGAAGGGACGGAGGTTGCCATGCGCCGGGAAGCTCTCGAGGCCGCGAGGACCAGGCTGGAACGCCGCAGGAAGGAGCTCGTGGAGCTCATCCAGCACGGCATCGCGGGCATCGCCCAGATCCGCGCCGAGCGCGAGATCGAGTTCGGCGACGAGGCCCAGAGCGAGGAGGAGCAGGCGCGCATCGCCCTGATCGGCGAGGCCGAGAAGGGCGAGGTCGCGCGCATCGATGCTGCCCTGCTGCGCATCGCCGGCGGCACCTACGGGCGGTGCGCCCGCTGCGGGGAGCTGATCGAGCCCCGCCGGCTGGAGGTCAACCCCTACGCGGTTCAGTGCACCGACTGCGCAGACGCCTCCTCGGCGCCGGTTCGCCGGTAGCCGCACTCCTTGTTGGGGCAGGCCACCACCGCTCCGTCGCGCTTCGAGAACTTGTCCACCAGCCAGGCGTTCTCGCAGAGCGGGCACTTCTCGGCGCGGGGGCGGTCCCAGGAGACGAAGTCGCACTTGGGGTAGGCCGTGCAGCCGTAGAAGGTCTTGCCCCGCCGCGACCTGCGCTCGGAGAGGTCGCTCGCGCACTTCGGACAGGGCACGCCGAGAGGAACCGACTTGGTCCCCTTGCACTCCGGGTAACGGGTACAGGCGAAGAAGCGACCGAAGCGCCCTCGCTTCATCACCATGGGCGCCCCGCAGTCGGGGCACTTCTCGTCCGTGAGGACGTCCTCCTCCTTCATCGGCAGGATGGCCTCCCCCTCGCGACGGAAGTTCATGGTGTTCCGGCACTCGGGATAGCCCGGGCAGGCCAGGAACTCGCCATTCCGCCCCCACTTGATCACCAGGAGCTTGCCGCACTTGTCGCAGGGCACGTCGGTGGGAGTCTGCTGGGCCTTCACGTCCCGCATCCCCTCCTCGGCCTTGGCCAGATCGACCTTGAAGCGCTCCCAGAACTCGCCCAGCACCGCCTGCCAGCTCACGGTGCCCTCCTCGACCTCGTCGAGCCGCTCCTCCATCCCGGCCGTGAATGCCACGTCGAGCTCGCTGGGAAAGGCCTTCACCAGCTCGTCGGTGACGACGAGCCCCAGGTGGGTGGGCTTGAACACCCGCTCGACCTTCTCCGCGTAGCCCTTGTCCTGGATGGTGGAGAGGATGCTCGCGTAGGTGGACGGGCGGCCGATGCCCTTCTCCTCCAGCTCCTTGATGAGCGACGACTCGTTGAAGCGCGGCGGGGGCTGCGTGAAGTGCTGCTCCGGGAGCAGCCGGACCAGCCGGAGATCCTGCCCGGCCTCGAGCGGGGGAAGCGATCCCTCCTCGGCTCTGTCGCGCGCGCCCTCCTCGCCCTCCTTCTCGGGCTCGGCTCCGGCCTCGTCCTCCGGAAGCCTCTCGCCGTACACCGCCAGGTAGCCCGGGAACTTGAGCACCGACCCGGTGGCGCGAAAGGTGGCCCGGCTGGCCTGGACGTCGACCACGGTCTGGTCGTAGACGGCCGGCAGCATCTGGCAGGCGACGAAGCGGTTCCAGATGAGCTCGTAGAGCCGGCTCATGTCCCGCTCGCCCTGGGCGTCGAGGTGGAGGGCCACCTTCTCGGGCGGGAAGTCGAGCGAGGTGGGGCGGACCGCCTCGTGGGCCTCCTGGGCCTGCTTCTGCTTGGTCCTGAAGACGTTGGGAGCCTCCGGGACGTACTCCTTCCCGTAGTGCCCGCCGATGTACTCCCGCACGGACACGACGGCCTCCGGCGCGAGCCGGACCGAGTCGGTGCGCATGTAGGTGATGAGGCCGGTGGTGCCGTCCTCGCCGAGGTCGACGCCCTCGTAGAGCTTCTGCGAGAGGGTCATGGTCTTCTTGGCGCTGAACCCGAGCCGGTTCGCCGCCTCCTGCTGCAGCTTCGCGGTGGTGAACGGGGGCGGTGCGTTGCGGCGCCGCTCCTTGCGATCGACCGCGGCGACCGTGAAGCGGGCCTTCCCCAGCTCTGCGGCGAGTCCGCTGGCGGTCTCGCCGTCCGTGAGCTCGGCCTTGCGTCCGTCCACCTTGACCAGCCGGGCCCGGAACTCGGGGGGCAGGGCCGCCGCCAGGTCGGCGTCGAGGGTCCAGTACTCGACCGCTACGAAGGCCTCGATCTCCCGCTCCCGATCCACCACCAGGCGGACCGCCACCGACTGCACGCGACCCGCCGAGAGGCCACGCTTCACCTTCTTCCAGAGGATGGGGCTGATCCGGTAGCCCACCAGCCGGTCGAGGATGCGGCGCGCCTGCTGGCTGTCGTACTTCTTGCGGTCGAGCCGGCCGGGCTTCTCGATGGCGGCCAGGATCGCGCTCTTCGTGATCTCGTTGAAGAGGACCCGCTGGACCCGGTCGTCGCCGCCCGGGGCGCCAAGCTCCATGGAGAGGTGCCAGGCGATCGCCTCGCCCTCGCGGTCGGGGTCGGTGGCGAGCAGGATGTGCTCGGCATTCCGGGCCGCCTTCTTGATGTCCGAGACCACCTTGGACTTGCCCTGGATGACCACGTAGTGGGGCTCGAATCCATTCTCGAGGTCCACGCCCAGCTTGGACTTGGGAAGGTCCATGATGTGGCCCACCGAGGCGAGCACCTCGAAGGACCGCCCCAGGTACTTCTTGATGGTCTTGGCCTTGGCCGGCGACTCGACGACCACGAGGGTGCCCTTGGCGCCCCGCGACTTGCCCGCCGCGACCCTGCTGGTCTTCGCGACCTTCGTTGTCTTCGCGGTCTTCGCGGTCTTCGCCGCCTTGCCCGCGCTGATGCTCTTGGCTGCCGTGGCCATCATTCTCCTTGTGCTCCGCCTGCGCGCCGGGCGAATCCGCGACCCGGCCTCCGCTCCACGAGCCCGAGCAGCTCGAGCTCCATCAATCCCGCCAGCACCGCACCCGGACCGACCCCGGCGCGCCGCGCCACCTCGTCGGGGCCAAGGGGCTCGATGTCGAGCGCCTTCCACAGGGCCGCCGCCGTCCCCGCCAGCCCCGTCGGGTCCGGCAAACCCGGCCCGAGCTCGGCGACCGGCTCGAGCCGCAGGGCCGCAGACAGCTCGGCCGCCGTCCGGAATTCCGCCGCCCCTTCGGCGGCGAGGCACCGGAGCCCCTCCCCTTCGACACCCGTCACTTCAGCCGCCACCCAGACCGGCTGCCCGAGCCGCGCCGCTTGCCGGGCGGTGAGCAGCGCGCCGCTCCTGGCGCCCGCCCGGACCACCACCGTGGCCTCGCCCAGGGCGGCCACGATGCGATTGCGCCGGGGAAAGCTCCAGGTGGCGGCGCTCGTCCCGTCCTCCACCTCGGCGACGAGCCCCCCTCCGGTCTCCACGGCCCGTGCGAAGAGCCCCCGGTTCACCGCCGGATAGAGGTGGTCGAGCCCGCCACCGAGCACCGCCACCGTCCGGCCTCCCCCCGCGATCGCGCCGGCGTGAGCCGCCGCGTCGATACCCACCGCGCCCCCGGAGATCACCCAGGCGCCCGCCCGTGCCACCGCCTCGCCGAGACGGCGCGCCACTTCCAGGCCGGCGGCGTCTGCGCTCCGGGAGCCCACGATAGCCACGGCCCGGTCGCCGTCGGCCGGCAAGGCACCGCGAACCCGGAGGAAATCCGGAGAATCGGAGAGGAGGTCGAGGGCCCGTGGCCATCCCTTCTCACCGCGATGGATGGTGCGAGCCCCCCTCATGCGGCGGGGTCATATACGCACCGCAGCCGGGGAGGTCAAGCGACGCCCCCGGAAGGCTCTCCCTCGAATGGAAGCTAACCGCCCTTTTTCACGGGCGCGCCCTGGGCGACCGGACGCATCTCCACGTGATCTCCCACGAGCAATTCCAGGATGCTCCGGCGCACGTAGGCCGACGAGGCGGTCTCCTGCGCGTCGAAGACCACCACGTGGCCGATCACCTCGCGGGGAAGTCCCGGCGTGTTGAGCGGCCGGTCGATGGGCTCCTTGAACGGGTCGCCGCTTCGCACCACCTCGAAGGTGTTCCCCACCTCGACACCATCGGCCTTGCCCCTGTCGAGGTAGACCACGTTGAACTCGGCGGCGCCGGTGACGATGGCCGGCTGCACGCCGATGATGTAGCCGTCGAGCGCGGAGCGGTTCGGGCGGACGAACAGAGGCTTCTGCGCCTGCTCCACCGACGGGCCGATCATGTCGCCCCGCTCGATGCCGTCGTTCACGTAGGTGATCACCAGCGAGGCGGCCTTGCCCGGCTCCACCGCGGTGACCCGGGCGGTTCCCAGGATGACCGTCTTCCAGCCGACGGCCCGGTGGGTGACCGGGTGCACGATGCGCCCCTCGGTCCTGTAGACGGAGAACTTCTGGCCGACCTTCACGGCGGCGGGGTCCTGGAAGCGGCCGTAGATCCGGTCGCCGGTGGTGAGGATCATCTTCTCCTCGAAGGCGGCCACCACCCTCCCCGACGCCTCGAGCTGGTTGGGGGTGACGAAGCTGTTGCGAAGGACGGCCGGGCCCTTGGCGCGCATGCCGCCGACGGTGTAGGGACCGCCGACGGACACGGTGTCCTCGTCGCCGATCATCTCGGCGCGGTCGATGTTGCCTCGGGTCAGGTCGTCGAGCTCCCTGGGCGGCGCGGCATCCTCGACGACGACGCCGTCGACGACGTCGACGCGGGCCGGGGCCTGGGCGCCGACCGGGGCGAGACGCAGCGGGTTGCCGGGATAGATCCAGTGCGGGTTCTCGACCTGCGGGTTGTACGACCAGAGCTTCGGCCAGTACCACGGGCTGTCGAGGTAGCGGCTGGAGAGGTCCCAGAGGGTGTCGCCCCGCTGGATCACGTAGCTCTCGGGGACGGCCTCGCCGGTGGCGCGCGCTCGGGGGGACGGCGCCGTCTCGACCGCCACGCCCTCGAGCCGGTCCGCGGCCGGGTTCAGGTTCACGGTCCCGGGAGCCGCCGTCGCCGCCGGCTCCGCCAGGTTGGCGTCGATGACCTGGGTGGTGCGGTCGACCCCGGCCTGCTGCACCGCTCCGGCTCCTCGAGCCTGGTCGAGGGCGTTGGCCTGGGGAAAGGCGACCGCAGGGAGAGCAGTGAGAAGGACGGCGATCTTCCAGTGGGTCATGGCGCGGCTCCTTGCACCGCCGGTGCGTGCTCGCGTGCGCGCTTGCCGGTGGGTGAATCGGGGAAATCCTTGGCGAGACGGGCCAGGAGGCGCTTCGCCTCGTCTGGCCGGCCCCTTCTCTGTTCGCATGCGGCCAGCCCCTCGAGGGCGTCGGACTGGGCCCGCGCGGCCGGGTACTCGGCCACTGCCCGGGTGAAGTCCTCGCACGATCCGTCCGGGTCGCCGGCGACGTCGCGGGTCCGGGCGGCGTCGACGAGCGCATCGGCGGCCCGCAGGTGGCTGGAGTAGGCGTCGGCGAACTTCTCGAGCGCGCGGGCTCGCGGGAGTCCGGCCAGGGAGCGGGCCGAATCCAGGGCCGCCTGGGACTCGGCCCCGGGGGCCTTTCCTCCGCCGCCCAGCGCCGCCAGCGCCGCGGTCGACGGCTCCTGGATGGGCGTGCTGGTCGGGACGGCGGGCGATTTCTGGGCCCTGGCGGGCGGGGCCTTCGGCTGGTCGAGGCGGAACACCTTGAGGTGGGCCGGGACGAGGGGCGCCGCGGCACCTGCCGTCGCGGGAGGCGCCACCGTCGACACGCGCGTCTGGCTCGACGGCGATTCACCCCCGGCGGATTGACTGCCCTGCGCGGACCGGGCGGCGAGGACGTCGAGCTGGGCTCCCATGGCCTCGACCCTCCGGACCAGGTCGCCGTTCTCCCGCTGCAGGGTGCGGATCTCCGCCCGCAGCGAGTCGACGTCCGGGCGCAGGGAGGCCTCGCCCGACGAGCAGCCGGTCAGCAGAAGGAATGCCGCGGCAGCGGCGCTGGAGGTGGCCTTGAACAAATCCTTGAGAATTCTCGGGCGGCTACGGCTCACAGTCAAGAAACCGGGGCAATGAAGGCCAGGTGGCGTCCGGTGCGACCCTGGTCGCGCCGGTGGGAGAAGAAGAGGTCATCCTCACAGGAGGTGCAGCGGCCGAGGACCTCGATTCGTCGCCGGGCCAGGCCAGCCCCTCGCAGGATCTGCTCGTTTGCCCGCCAGAGATCGGCTCGCGACCCGAGATCCCTCGGGTTTCCGGTGACCGCCCCCAGCTCGTCCCGGAAGCGGACGGCGAGCTCCCGGGAGACCTCGAAGCAGCACGGTCCGATGCCGGGACCGATGGCGGCCAGGATGTCGGACGGCCGCGCACCGTGACGCACCACCAGGGCCCGCACCCCCTCGGCCGCGACCCGGGCGAGCGTTCCTCGCCAGCCGGCGTGAACCGCCGCCACCGACCCGCTCCGGGGATCGGCGAGGAGCACCGGGGCGCAGTCGGCCACCGACACGCTGGCGGCGACCCCCGGCGTCGTGCTGATCACGGCGTCCGCCTCCTCGCCGGGCGCCGCTTCCCCGTCCGCCTCGACGACCCGGCACCCGTGGACCTGCCGGACCCGGGCGAAGGCGAGGCCGGTCGACTGCCGGAGCCTCTTCCAGTTCTCCTCGATCCGCTCCGGGTCGTCGCCCACCGCCGCGGAGAGGTTGAGCGAGCGGAACGGACCGCGAGAGATCCCTCCATCACGGGTGGTGAACCCGTGCCGGAAGCCCTCGAGAAGGCTCGAGGTGAGAAGTCGGGGGCCGGACATGGCGGATCACCGGCCGGCAGGGATCACCCCGCGGGCCACCTCGTCCACGCGCGGCCGCGCCGCGGCCAGGTCGGCCTCGTGCTTCAGGAGCACGTTCAGCGTCTCGGCGACCAC
>Ga0315295_10003269_pt1 | contig 13793 bp, 12 predicted proteins | sample YL17G14_0_MG_FD_204453 | JGI IMG/M metagenome (GOLD analysis project Ga0315295, IMG submission 204453) | Sediment microbial communities from Yellowstone Lake, YNP, Wyoming, USA - YL17G14_0 | ecosystem: Environmental > Aquatic > Freshwater > Lake > Sediment | place: USA: Wyoming | collected...
CACACCCGAACCACATGAAGGTCCGTGCCAATGACTGACCTCATCCCCGCGTTGCAGCTCGCTGTCGAGCCCATGATCCTGATCTCAGGTCTTAGTCTGATCCACCTCAGCACGACGAATCGCTTCGGGCGCGTCATCGCCCACCCCGCCGAGCCTTGAGCCCAAGGTTCACAGATGCCATTCTCCGCAGAGGAAAATGGTAGACCAACTGGAATTGAGCCTAAATACGCTTGGTCGCAGGTTCCCTTTCACCTGTGCCTGCGGCACGGTGCAGGCAGGGCGCCCCGTTGCGCGGGATCTTCGACTGCGCGGCGAATCCTACTGGGCTCACATTTTGCGCCTGCTCCCAGCAGGTTCTCCGGGCTCCAAATTTCGACACGAGCGATCAGGTTGATGATAGCTCGAATGAGCCAGCGGATGAGCTGGCGCACTGCCTGATTGGACATGACAGCTTCGATCGGCCGTGACCGTCGACAAAAAAGCCGCCTTCTGCAGGCGGCCAGGATAAATTGCTCGATTGGACCAGGCGGTCAATCCTTCCATAAATAGTCGGTACTCAAATCCCTGCCAGTGCTAGTCGAGCCGTATCGGTCGAAGATGAGCTGAAAGGCGTGAGTGTCACTGGGATCCATTCTGATGATCTCAAAGCCTGCATCGTACAGTCTTGTGTCAAAAGGGTGCGGCAAGCTCCACCGGCTTCGGGCGGTGAACACTATGCTTAGTCTCTGGGAGATGTCTGGTGGCAACTCTATCCGGAAGGGGAAGTCCGTGTTGATTGGGATCCGCTTCGAGCCTTCCAGTCTGAAGCCGTCGGGGCTGATATCGGCGAGGTCCCCTACCAGCTCTCCCGTTCGATCATTCATGAACCGCATATAGTGGGGGAAAGCCCGTCTCGCCCATTTTCGTCGATCCCTGCGTGGTGGCGTTCTCGGCAGCATACTTAGCTCATAGTATATCGCCGGTGAGCGAGGATTTCAAGTACCTCTCCCGCACTGATGGCTACCCAGTGACTCCCGCTTAGCTCTCGAGACATGCGTCAAGACGGTTGCCCCGCCAGTCTGCACGAGGCAAGACTGTGGCCCAACTGGATTCGAGCCTCGAAGACGGCAGGAGCCTTCCCTGCTGTGAATTCGCCTGGTCGCAGGTTCCCTAAAGTGTGCTCCGCGACGAATCCCCAAAGGTGGGCCCACAATCACGCGGAGGCGCCGGAGTACTGGCGCAGGCCAATCTTCCAGAATAGACGCGACACGACAAGCAGAATCACCGCCAACAGGACCCCGAGAATCAGAGTCTTGGGGCTGAGGCGGCCGGTCAGTGCTTCCACGGGCACGGTGGTGACAAACGCTACCGGGACGATGAAGCTCAGAATGAAGCGCAGCCAGGGCGGATAGAGGCTGACAGGCCAGCGGCCGGCCTCGTACATGCTGCGGAAGATCTCCAGGATGTTCTCGACGCGCACAAACCAGAACGAGAGCGTGGCAAGGATCGTCCAGAACGAGTAGATGATGGCGCTTCCGGTCAGAAGCATGCCGATGAAGAGGGCCGCCTGCGAGAGGCCGACCTGCGCGCCGAGGCGCGCCAGCGCCACGATCAACACTCCCACGCCGAGGCCCATATCGATCAGCCTCCAGATGTCGACCGACTGCAGACTGTTCAGCAGCTGGGCGTCGATAGGCTTGACCAGGACGAAGTCCAGCATCCCATCGCGCACGGACATGATGAACTGCTCCATGCTGGGATAGACCACGAGGCCGATTAGACCCCCGACCAGGGTGTAGACGCCCACGAGCGCCAACACCTCGTCCGGCAGCCAGCCGCCAAGGGAATGCGTGTACGAGAAGATCACAGCCAGGCCACCGATGGACATCCCCAACTGCAAGATGGACTGGAACAGATTGACAAAAAAGTTGAAGCGGTACTGCATCTCCCCCATGGCGCCAATCCGGAAGTACAGCCCGAAGATGCGCAGGTAATTCATGCACCCACCGCCGAGTAGAGCCGTATGCCGGCCCTCCAAACGAGGCGCATCAGGACATAGGCAAGCGCGACCCACAGCACTTGCACCCCGAGGCCAATCACGGCCCCAGTCGGCGTGAGCCGCCCCAGCAGCAATTCCACAGGAAAACCCAACATCCAGCGGAAGGGCAGGATGTATGCCACAACCTGTATGGCGTGGGGGAAGAGGCTCAGCGGCGCAACCTGACCGGAGAGGAAAAGCACAAGGACGAAGTAGCTCTGATTGATGGCGCTGACGCGTGTTGTCCAAAATGCAGCCTGCGCCAACGTCCATTCCAGCAAGAAGCGCAGCAGGAAAGCCAGCACCAGCGCGGGAACGGCCGCTGCGAAAGCCCAGAGCCGCGGCGACATGACGGGGTGGAAGATCGAGGCCAGCACGGCGGCGACCACAAGCATGAACGGCAGGGTGATCGCTTTGGAGGAAATGTTCTCAGCGACATCGGCATGGATGGGGTGCACCGGCCTGAGAAGCGCCGGCGAAAGCAGACCTTCCCGGATGCGGTAGTCGTACTCGTACATGATCCAGGTGTACGAGACGTTCTCCACCAGCATCAGCACAATAAAGTAGCCGGCGAACTGCGCAGTGGTGTAGTCCCCGGCGCTGCCGCCGCCGCCCTCAGCGACCACCGACCAGACGACAAGATATACAAGGGGCTCCAGCACGTGGCCGATCATCCAGATGAAAAGGGATGCGCGGTACTGGACCATGGAAGCGAACGTGGTCTTGAACTGCTGCAGGTAGAGCTGCGCCAGCGCCCTCACTCGATCTCCTGCGCGAAGACGCGTTCGATGACCTCCTCGATGGGCGGATCCTCGACCAGCAGGTCTATGACCGGAAGATCGGCCAGCAGACGTTCGGTGATGCGGGCGGTCTCGGCCTTGGGCACGCGCAAGGTATAGCGGCCATCTTCGGCGGAAAGCACCTCGCCGTATTTGCGCAGATCGAGACGGCCCTCTTCCAACTGCACCACGACGGTCTTGTGCGCGGTGAATTGCTGGACGAGGGCAGACAGGTCTCCATCAAAGAGCAGCCGACCGTGATGGATGACGACAACCCGCCTGCACAGGGCTTCGACGTCGGCCATGTAGTGGCTGGTCAGCAGGACCGTGGCGCCGAAGCGGCGGTTGTACTCGGCGATGAAGTCACGAATGCGCCGCTGCATGGTCACGTCCAGGCCGATAGTCGGTTCATCGAGGAAGACGACCTGCGGGCGGTGCAACAGCGCAGCGGCGATCTCGCACTTCATGCGCTCGCCCAGGGATAGATTGCGGACGGGTTTGCGCAACAGCGGCCCCAGCTCGAGCAGCTCGGTCAGCTCGTCCAGAGTGCGCCGATAGTCGGCGGGCGGGATGCGATAGATGGCGCGATTGAGCTCAAATGAATCCAGAGCCGGGATGTCCCAGACCAGCTGATTGCGCTGACCCATCACCAACGTGATCTGGCGCAGGAAGGTACCAAGCCGTTTCGAAGGCACGTATCCGAGCACGGTCACTTCGCCGGCGGTCGGGTAGAGGAGCCCGGAGAGCATCTTGAGGGTGGTGGTCTTGCCGGCGCCGTTGGGCCCCAGGAAACCCACGACCTCCCCGGCAGCCAGGTCGAACGATATGCGATCGACGGCACGGACCTCCTCCCGGGTTCGATGCACGAGGCTGCGGACCGAGGCCATCAGGCCGGACTCGCGCTCGGTGACCTCATAGGTCTTGCTGAGTTCATGGATGTGAATGACCGGAGAGACCATAAGCGATAAATGACCCAGGATGGTGGTGGAGGGCAATCAGTGGCAGTTGCCGTTGTTGTCGCAGACGGGCTCGGGCAGGGGACAGCTGAGCGGGGCCGCGGGGCTGCGCATCATCCCGGTCTGCTGAACCGGCAATGCCACCGCTAGGGCGCTGATCAGGTTGTCTTGACGGTCCCAGCAGCCAAGGACTATGACATCGCTCGCGTTTGGAAGCAGGGCAGGCACGTCCCCGGGAAGTAGAACGTGAGACATGCCGTGCGGTCCAATAAGCATGAAGACCGTGCGCGGGTAGTCGCGAGCCGTGTAGGGCGCGTAACGAGTCGGTTCACCCTGACCCCAGTGATAATGGAGTGGGTACAAGAGGCGGCCTTGCAGCAGCACGGCATCCGGGTGCTGCAGGAACGCTTCGATCTCGCCCACACTGCCGGCGGCCTGCGGGGCATACTTCTGCATTTCTGCAAACAGAGTCGGACTCCCGGTGTCCGCATATCGTCGGGGATACAGCACGCCGGCAAGCGGGATCAGCGATCCCAGCAGAAGCACCAGTATCAGAGAGACCAAGGGTCGGGATGCCTTCTGCAAAAGGGGGTCTGCAAGCATGGCCGCAGAGTTGCCTGGCTTCGGCGCAACACTATGGCGTACCCGCGGTCCTGCCGACGGCGAGGTTAGCGCTGCGATCGATCCATGCCCGATGAATGACCTCGTCGTGTGGACCAACTCGGCCATTGCGATGGAAAAGTAGCCGATGAGGATCCAGTCCACCGGTACGATGTACCTCCCGCCCGAGGTGCGCGCGAGTGAATTGGCCGCCACGTAGAGCAGCAGGGCGGCGATGGGCACGAGGCCGCTCAGCCGATCACGCTGCACCGCCGTCCCCAGGCCAAACGCGACCCCTGCGAGGCTGAAGACCAGCATGAAGGCAGAAAGCGGACTCATGCTGCCGTTCCATCTGGGACGCCAGAAATCCTCCCCCTCCTTGACAATGCTTCTCACCGAGAGGAATTGCGGGGAGTCGGGAAAGATCAGGGAGGAGGTCACAAGGTTGTGCAGAAAGTGATCCACGACAAAAGGCAACCCAAGATTCGCAGGCAGTGAGAACTGGGGAGGTTGTGGAGTTGCGATGACGGGAACGGAGGTGGCCGACGGCATTTCCGGCGCCAACGTGATTGGTGTTGCCGGTGGCATTTCAGGCGCAGATGCGACCGGTGTTGTCGGCGGCGCGGGCACCGGGGTCAATGTGGCCTGGGCATAACGCTGGGCAATAACGGCCTGGACGCGCTCGCCGTACAACGTGAGCAGCGAACCAGAGCTCGGCCCGACGGTCATCCACGGCAGCACAGCCACAAGAAATGCCAATGAGGCGAGCGCGGCGGCGCCCAGCGCCTTCTTCCAGTGTTGGCGATACAGCCAGACGGCGAGAAGCGCAGTCCCGGCCATGAGGAGAAGCACATGCGGCCGCAGCAACGAAGTGAGGCCCAGGACGCCGCCTGCCCAGATCAGGCAAGAAGCGCGGTCGCGCGGCGCCTCCATCCACTTCAGGATGAGCACCAGGAATCCGGCCATGCCAATGGCGGTTGGGAAATCCGTCAGCATGTGCTTGAAGGTGGCGGTATCGATCCAGGATGAGGCGTCCAGGCTGGTGAGGCCGCGCATGATGGTCAGCGCGGCGAGGACCAGGCCAGCCGTGCGACTGTGCAGGTGCTTTCCGACGAGATACAGCAGGGCCGGAAAAACGGCAAAGACTGCAGCCTGGATCGACATGAGCTGCTGGTAGTTCTGGCCGCCGACAATGTGCAAGTAGACCAGGAAGCCCAGGTACAGGGCGCGATCAAAGAACATACGATTGTAGATGCCCTGCCCGATCAGGGCGAACTGGCTGGCGATGTCGTAGGTGAGCGAATCCGAAAAGGGATAGAACTCGAAGTTTGGCGGCCGGGGCGCAGTGACCCAGTAGCTTGCCGGTACCGGCCGTGCCGCCCAGAGGATGGCCGCAATGGCCCAAATGAGGGCAAAAAGAATCAGGTCCGCGGAGAGCCGTTTCGTTCCCGACCACTTGTCCAGGTCGGATACAAGAACAGCCAACAAAGCCGCCATTAGGATCTGAGCGGCAAGAAGCGGCACGCCCGCGCCATACCAATATGGCTCATTGCCGTGCAGAATGCGGAATTGAGCGGTGAGAAGGGCGACAAGGGCGAAAGCTGCCAGTGCGAGGAGGGCGACACGGATCGCCGGGCGGCGCTCGCGGAGGTACGTTGCCCACCATTGAGCGGCGAAGGAGCCGCCGGGGACTACGATCAACACGAGGGCAAGTCCGCTGGCAAGCAGTCCGCAGAGGATGAGTGGATACAGTCCGATGAAGTAGTAATAGGCATCACCGGTGTACTGCGGGGGAAACCAGGTCAGGCACCAAAAGACGAGGAAGACAATAGCGAGGACAGTCCCCAGCCGCCACTGTGGTCCGGCAATAACACTGGCGAGGCGGCGTTCCTCTGCAGGATGAAAATGGAGCAGTGCTGCCGTGCTGGCCAGGGCGAGCGCCAAGGTTGCGGTGGCACCAACGAGGAGGATCCGGAGGCCGGAGAAACCGCTGCCCCTGGCGAGCAGGGTCATGAGAGCCGCAGCGCCGAAAAGAACTGCAGCGTTCAGGGAAAGATAGAGCTTCAGTGCGGGGAGCTGAGGGGCGGAACGGCCCATGACGTTCGGGATTCTATCATCTGCTGCAGACGGCTCCCCGGCACACGAAAACAAACGGCCTCCGGGCTTGGCTCGGAGGCCGTTGTAATGCTCATGCGGCGGTGTTATCTGGCAACCTGATCGCCTGAGGCGCTCCAGGGTGCGAACATTTAAACCGTATCGCTGGCGGAAGACCCAGGAATCATCCACGCGCCCGTGCTGCTGCACCAGATCCCAGAATCGGCTAGACCGTCACTATCGTAGCCAGCAGGAACAGGCGTATTCCAAAGACCAATCCAGCCAGCCGGCAGAGCAGGCTACTATCAAAAACTGGGTTGTAGTTCGACGCCGACATAGCTCGCAACCCGATACTCTTTGATTATTGCCTTCCATTCATCCCGGTCATGGGACCGGGCACGAAGGTAAATTGTCCACGTATGCTAATCTGGCAGCATCGAACGAGAACACTGTGCCATCCTCGGCCTGAAGCAGCAGCATGGTTCCGCAGTCAGCTATGAAATGGACGGCGCCGTGCCGTGAAGGCGTGGGAAACATGGTAACCTTCCAACCATAATTCATTACCACATAGATCGCGCCTTGAGTTGGCCAACCTGGGTGGTCCTGCCAGTTCTCATCTTTCACGGAACCCGCTGAAATCTCCACAACATTGCCGTTGACAACATCCGCCCACGCGTTGAGTTCATCCTCAACGGGGTAGAAACTCATTACGGGACTAAGCTCCTCCTGTTGCAGGCCAACGAGGAGCGTTGCCGTTGCGGCTGGCACGACCGTTGGTGGTCGAATTGGGATGATCGGTTTCTTCAGAGGTGGGTACATCGTCGCGGCCGCGGCACATTCCAAGGCCTGCTTCTCTGCAATGTTTATCTTGGCAATAAGAAGTTGCTGTGCTTCGGCATCTATGGTGCGGGCCAGCAGTTGTTGGAGGCCGGGTAACATCGCGGGCACGCAGTAAGGCGGCACCTGCAATTTAGAAGCGGCCCGTGTAATCTCGGTTGCTTGAATACGTGCCTCGAAAGTCTGTTTCTCCGGTGGCACGGAATCAGTGGTTGACAGCTGGAGATGACTGAGAAAACTTATGGTAAGCAGAGCTGCGACTGCCAATGCCACAGCGATGATTCTGATAGTCCGTGAACGGAACATGTGACACTAATCCATGACACTGTAGCCGCAGCGCGGAGCAAAGCGGCAGTGTTCAGGGAAAGATAGAGCTTTGGTGCGGGGAGCTGGGGGGCAAAGCAACTCGTGGTACCCGAAATTCTATCACCTGCCGATAAACCCGCCCGCGTCCAAGCACAAGGCGGCGGACCCCTTGACTCCAGAACATTTGTTCTATATAATACAGATGCTGGTCCATTGATCTGCTGGGTGAGAATGATCCCCGTCCGGCCCCAACCCTGCCACCCAGGAGGCTCGTACACGTGACAAGAATCCTGCAAGCCTGCGGCCTTGAGAATGTTCCTGCTGCCTTCACGCCTGCGCGATATGCTCGAGAGAAAACGACCGGGGATCCTGCGGCGCGTCTTTTCAAAGAACGAGCAGCTGGTGCGGACCGTCAGAGAGCTGGCGGTCGCGCAGCGGCGCGCGGAACAGGAAGTCTACGACGACATCATTGAATCCGGCATGAAGACTCTCAGCGACAAGCACAAGTACGAAGACATCTGGGGCTTGCTCTCAGCCCGCGAGCAGCAGGTGACCGCGCTCACGTGTCTGGGATACAGGAGCTATGAGATCGCCGGCGCGCTGGGCATCTCCTATGAAACGGTGCGGACGCATTCGAAGCACATCTATGCCAAGTTCGGCTTACGCCGAAAGGGACTGCGGCAGGCCCTCAGGCAGTGGAACTTCGAGGCATGGTGGGAGGACCACCACGGCTAGGGACCGCCTCCCTTTTCGCGCCACACCTGGCTCGCTCAGAAATCACTCCGGAAATCACTCGTGAATCCCCTTTCAGGGATCTTTTGCTCGATGTATCTTGTCGATCATGCACACACTACCAGACCTTGCATCCAATTCCCTGCAGCTTGTGAGCCAGCCGGCACGGCTGCGGCTGATCGAGACCGCTGGAAGGCAAAGCCAGGGGATCACCGAACTGTTCGCGACACTGGCATTACGCGGTTCGTTCTATGCCATCGCCGGCGGTGAATGGCTTCCGACCTATGCGCTGGTCCAGTCCGTCCGCCGCAGGACGACCGAGGTGCAGCAGGTGCTGGGGCGGGTGCGGCTGGCAAGGCCATTCACGTGCTACCAGGTTCTGGATCTGCTGGAGGACATCCGGCCGGAACGCGATCCGATCCTGATCCTTGACTTCCTGCATCATTTCTACAACCGGGATATTCAGCCCCCCGTGCGCCGGCGCGTGCTCGAACAATGCTGCAAGCATTTGCAGCGCCTCGCCCTGCTGCGGCCGCTCATCGTGCTCGTCGAGCGCATGCAGGCAGAAGAATACAGGCAGTTCTTTCCACTGGTGGCGGCCACGGCTGATGAGGTCCTACAGATGGATCAAACGCCGGCGGCGGAAGATGTGCAGCTTTCGTTCTTCGCCAGCGAACAACAAAGAGGAGCCTGAGGTGGAAGGCGGAAAAAGAAGGAGGAAGAGGAACAGCGATCCGCGTGGGAAATGCAGCCGGGATCAGTGACCAAGGAGCGACATGGGCAGGAACCTTCCATCCGCGACACAACTGGTACATGAGGTGATCGGCGAGCTGAAGCCGTTCTCCGAGATGCTGCCGCCGCATGACCGGTGGATCCTCAACAGGTTCTACGAATATGCGCTGAACAACCGGGCCGCCATTGCCAATGCCGCCAGCCTGATGCCGATGGAGGCAACGCTGCTGATCATCCTGCTGGAAGAACGCAAACGGACCAACCATGTCCTCAACGAACTCCAAGCTGAGATTGAGAAACTCAAGCAGGAGCAAAAACGCCTGCGGGATCCGGACGGGCAGCTGCAGCAGCTGGCAGGCGCATCCGGCGCGCAAGATGGCGGGCCATGAACAGCTGTAGCGGCTGGTTGTTCGATCTATATGCCCACCCCGAGAAGGGGGTGGTCTTCTGGCTGCTGGGGGACGATGAAAAGCCGCACTGCTTCTTCGACCGGGACTTCGAAGTTCCATTCTATGCCGGCGGCAATGTGCAGCGTTTGCGGCAGTTCTGGCGGTTTCTGAAATCCAGGAAGGTGAAGCTGCAGTACACGCAGCGCGAAGACCTGTTTGCTGGGCTGCAGGATGTGGTGGAAGCCCGGGTCCCCGACCCGGCCACATATCCGGTACTGTTCAGGCAGGTCGAGCGGCAATTCCCGGACCTGATCTTCTACGATGCGGACATCCCCCTGCCGCTGCGTTTTGCGACGGCCCGCAATGTGTTCATGATGGCGCATTGCGAGGTTACCGCACAGGAAGACGGCCAGCTGGCAAGCATCAGCACATCGGACTCGCCGGAGGAACTGGATCCGAAGCTGCCGCGATTCAGGAAGCTGTACCTGAGACCCGACGCCGATCCCACATTCACCTCGCCCAAACGCCTGCTGATCAAATATGACGGTTTCAGCGTGCGCGCGCCCCTCGACAGGCCGCGCGAGCTGCTTTCACTGCTGCGTGGAATTCTCGAGTCATACGACCCGGATGTGATCCAAACCCACTTTGGGGACACATGGCTGTTCTCCTACCTGGAAGATGCATCCAAACGGACCGGCATCGCCATCAATCCGAATCGCGATGTCTCCATGCCGGTATTGCGGCGCAAGGAAATGAGCTTCGTCACCTATGGCCGTGCCCACCACCGCGGTCAGCAGGCATACCTGCGCGGCCGCTGGCACATCGACAGCCGGAATGTCATGCTCTTCGCGGGCTACGGCCTGACTGGCGCGATCGAGGAGACGCGCATGACCGGCCTGCCAGTGCAGGAGGCTGCCAGGCGCTCGCCGGGCGCGGGTGTCGCTGCGCTGCAGACCATCACCGCCATGCGCCGCGGCGTGTTGATCCCCTATCAACACCAGAAAGGGGAAAGTCCCAAGAATTTCAACCAACTGGTGAAGGCAGACCGAGGCGGTCTGGTCCTGCAGCCGCCGGTGGGGATCCATCCCAATGTGGCGATCCTGGATTTCAGCTCCATGATGGCCTCGATCATGATCGAATTCAATGTGTCACCCGAAACGGTGGGCGCGGGCGAACCGCAGGCGCTGGAACTGCCCGAACTCGGTGTGAAGATTGGCACGCGCCCCGGCCTGGTGCCGGCGGCGCTGCGCCCACTGCGGGATAAACGGCTGAAGCTGAAACGCCTCTTGAAAGCGCTGGACCAGCGGGATCCGCACTACCGCTCCATGCGATGCAGATACAAAGCCGTGTTGGACGCGCTGAAGTGGCTCGCGGTCGTCGCGTACGGGCGGCTGGGTTTTGCCAACGATACGTTTGGGCGCATCAACGCGTACGAAGTGGTTTCTCTCCTGGCAAGAAAAGTCGTCACCCGCGCCAAGCTGATCGCGGAGGACAGAGGCTTCCGGGTGTTGCATCTCTACGTGGATAGCTTATTCGTTTCCCACCCGGACGCTTCCGCGGCTGATTTTCAGGCACTGGCGCAGGCAATCGAGCAAGAGACCCACCTGCCGATCGAACTACAAAAGGTCTACCCGTGGTTTGCCTTCCTGGGCACGCGCAAGAATACAAACATCTCCGTGGCCAATCGTTTCTACGGTCTTTCCGCTGACGGCGATCACAAAATCCGCGGCATCGCCCTGCGCCGCAGCGATACCCCGCGATTTATCTCCAACTTGCAGATCGAGATCTTGAACATCCTGGCGCGGGAGCCCGATCCGGCCAAACTGGTGGATCTGTTCCCTGAAGTCCTTGCGTTGGTACGGGAAAAGCTGGCTGCCTTGAAAGCCGGGAAGGTTCCGCTTGATGAATTGGTGGTTGTGCAGACCTTGAGCCGCGAACTGAACAAATACAGCTATTTTTCGCACGCCGCAACAGCCGCGAAGCAGCTGGAGGTGATGGGCAAAACGCTCAAGATGGGCCAGCGGGTGCGCTACCTGCACATCGCCGCGGGGCCCGGCGCGCGCGCCTGGGATCTCTCTGACGACCTCGACCCGCGCACTGTGGATATCCCCCGCTACCGGGAACTCCTGCTGCGCGCGGTGCATGAAGTGCTGCAACCGCTTGGCGTAACTGAGGATGTGCTGAGGGCATGGCTATTCAGCCACGCCGGCTACGTCGCGCCGCCCGGGTTGGTCCGTTCCTCACAAGACCTGGGCAAAACCCATCTGCCGATATTCGCTTCCACACCCGGCGCCGGGCTGCCGGCGATTCAATAGTCCCCCAGTTGCAACATGCGTCAGGCGCCCCACTCATCCATGATGCACTGGGTCGCGAGGCGCGCGGAGATGAGCACGGTCGGGACGCCCGTGCCCGGATGTGTGCTCGCGCCGGCAAAGTACAGATTGTGATAACGGGGATGGCGGTTGTGCGGGCGAAAGTATGCCAGCTGCGAAAGGTTATGGCAAAGCCCGTGCGTCGAGCCCTTCATCAGGTTGTAGCGCTTGCGCCAGGACAATGGGTCGTACAAAACCTCGAACTTGATATGCTGCTCCAGGTCGGTGATACCCAGCATCCTGAGACGCCGAAAGACATGCCGCCAGGCTTCATCACAAATGGCGACCCAGTCCTGATCACCGTTGCTGCTCAAATGCCCCACCGGCACGATGGCGATGAGCGTGTCCTCGCCCGCGGGCGCCACCGACGGATCAAGCCGCCTCGGCGCGTGGACGTACAGGCTCGGATTGCACGGCAGTGTCAGATCGCGGATGATGCTGTCAAAGTTCTCGTGATAATCGTCGGCCAGGAACAACGTGTGCGGTGCGAGGGCTTCGTATTGCCTGCTCACGCCCCAGAAGAAGCTTATGACAGAGCAAGAGAAGCGCTTGCGCTCCAGCCGTTCGGCGAGACCATCCCGCGGCAACAAATCCTTGAACACATAGGGCAGGTCAGCGTTGGCGAGAACAACGTCGGCCTTCAGCCGCCTACCATCCTCGAGGGTCACGCCGCGCGCCCGGGAGTCTTGAACATCGATGCAGCTTACCGGGGCTCTGAAGAGGAACTGTGCACCCGCGCGCCGTGCAATCGCCATGAGCGCTTTGACGACGCTGTACATCCCACCCTTCGGATACCAGGCTCCGTGCGCGAACTCTGTATAGGACATCATTGAGAACATGGCGGGCGCCTAGAACGGGCTCAGGCCCATATACGCATCCTGGAAGGTGAATTCGGCCTTAAGGCGCGGATCGTCGAAGTAGTGCGACATATTGGCGTAGTGATGGGCAAACGGCTTGACCTGATACAAGAGCGGGAGGTTGCCAAGCGCGAAGAAATCGGCTGCCGTACGGAAATCGCGGCAGACGAGCCTCTTCATCGCCACGTCATAGTGACGCCGGCCCTCGTCGTTGTAGCGCAAAAAGCCCTTGAAGCTTCCTGGCTCTATCCCTTCCAACTGCTCCTGCATCGTTCGCATGTCGGAGGTGAGCGCCAGGCGGCTGCCGTCATCAAAGACAACGTGGTAGGTCGGGTCGACGGGCTGCAGATCGAGCACGTCACGAAACTCAGCGCCCAGGGTGGCGAACTCGGCCTCGTACACCCGCGGCATGATCAGCAGCGTGGGTCCGGTATCGAAGCGGTGGCCCTCTCGCGCGAGGCGATCACAGCGACCGCCGGGCCGCGGATTCTTTTCAACGACAGTCACCTGGAACCCGCGCCGGGCAAGATGCGCGGCGGCACCAATGCCGGCAATGCCGGCGCCGATGACAATGGCGGAGTGCTTTTTCATGGCCTTCCGGTGTGCTTATCCTGTGGAGCAGTCCTATGCGCCGGCGCGAGGGCATCGATCCCCAAGGAAGAAACGAGGATCGACCCGGCCGTCCGAAGGTCAGCACGCAGCGTCTTGCGGGCAGCGTAATCGGCTCGCAGAAGGAAACCGTCGTCCTCGATCCGGTCGAGGACCGTCTCGAACCGGGAGGTGTAGGCATACGCGGCCAGGCGGCACCGCAGGTTGCGGACCCGTGCGAGATGGCGTTTGCCGGCCCTGAAGTACCGCCGGGCTTGTTGCACCCGTGTCCTGACCCATGCCTTGTAGGGCGCGCTTTCAACATCCAGCGGGGAGATCCCGTGGGCGCACAAGACTTCGGAAGGAATATTGAAGTATCCAGCCCGGATGTCTTCCCGGGTGTCGCGCAGCATGTGCGCGATGTGCGCCGCGGTGACAACAAGGTAGCGTTCGGAAGTATGCGGCGCGGGTTGATCGCGGCCGATGAAGTAGTGCATGACCTCCGTCACTGCGACAGCAAGGGAACGCTGGTAG
>Ga0315295_10003270_pt1 | contig 13791 bp, 12 predicted proteins | sample YL17G14_0_MG_FD_204453 | JGI IMG/M metagenome (GOLD analysis project Ga0315295, IMG submission 204453) | Sediment microbial communities from Yellowstone Lake, YNP, Wyoming, USA - YL17G14_0 | ecosystem: Environmental > Aquatic > Freshwater > Lake > Sediment | place: USA: Wyoming | collected...
GCACAAATTCATTCGTAAGGGCCTAAAATGTTGGAAATTAAAAATATCTCTAAAGCTTTTGGAGGGCTAAGAGCGCTTAAAAAGGTTACCTTCCAGGTGCAGGAAAAACAGGTATGCGGCCTCATTGGCCCCAATGGGGCCGGGAAAACCACCCTGTTCAACCTCATAACCGGCCTATTACCTCCCACCGAGGGCTCCATTAAATATCTCGGGTCTGAATTGACTCGGATCGCAGCGAACGAGATTGCCAGGATGGGAATCGCTCGAACTTTCCAGAACATCCGGCTTTTTGCCACCATGACCGTGATGGAAAACGTGATGGTGGCCCAGAATTTTAGAGCCCGAGCAAACGTTACCAGTCTGGTTCGGTTCCGCAGCGCCAGGGAGAAAAGGTTTCAGGAAGAAGCCAATACTTTGCTGAAGAAAATGGGCCTTTGGGAGAAACGCAAGGAGCAGAGTGTAAGCCTCGCCTATGGTGAGCAAAGACGCCTGGAAATTGCCAGGGCTCTAGCCCTTGAGCCCAGACTTTTGCTCTTAGACGAGCCCGCAGCCGGGATGAACGAGGCAGAGACTGAGGATCTCTTGGACAGGATTCATGAGATCCGCAATATGGGGAAGACCATTCTTTTAATCGAGCACGATATGGATGTAGTGATGGGAATCTGCGATTATGTTTATGTGCTGAATTTTGGGGAATTGATCGGCCAGGGTACTCCGAGCGAGATTCAGGCCAACGAGGCGGTGATTGAGGCTTATCTTGGCAGAGAGGACGGGTAAAGAACTATGCTGGTGGTCAAAGGAATTGAAGCCCGTTACGGCAACATTCAGGTCTTAAAAGGCTTGGATTTGGGGGTCCAAAAGGGAGAAATCGTAACGCTCATCGGGGCCAATGGTGCCGGGAAGACTACTCTGCTGAAGGTTATTTCGGGGGTTCATCCACCCACTCGGGGAGAAGTGTTTTTCGAGGAGGAGAAAATTACGAAAACCCCTTGCCATAAAATCGTAAAAAAAGGAGTTTTTTTGATCCAGGAGGGCCGGGCCATCCTGAAAAAGATGACGGTCTTGGAAAATCTCCTGATGGGTGGATTCAGTCGGTTCGGTGAGGATCTAAGCCCCACTCTGGATACAGTTTTCCAGATTTTTCCCGTCCTTCGAGAGAGGAAAGACCAGCTAGGCGAAACCTTGAGCGGAGGTGAACAGCAGATGTTGGCCATCGGCAGGGCCCTGATGGCTAAGCCCAAACTCTTCATGATGGATGAGCCTTCCCTGGGACTGGGACCGAAACTGGTAAGCGAAGTATTTGCCAAGATCGTTGACCTCAAGAGCGCCAATATTGGGATCCTTCTGGTGGAGCAGAATGCCCGAAAAGCCCTGCAAATCGCCGATCGTGGTTATGTCATGGAGATTGGCAGAATTGTCCTCACGGGCAGCGGAGAAGAACTCCGGTCGAATGCCAAAGTCCAGGAGGCATACCTCGGTGGAAAACGCGCCGGCAGACAGAATCTTTCCCGGGGGAAAATGAGGCCATAAAGGAGGCTCCCGTCGGTCACCGAATGGGGGCATTCCTTACCAGCGGAGACAACAGGGATCATCCGGCGAAGTGAAGAATTTCGTAGGGGGTGGATGATGATCAGGCCGTACTTAGCCGTAGCTGTGCAAGCCAATGTTTATATGCCGGACATCACTTCCAGCGAACGGGAAATTCGCCGGACCATGCATCGGAACCTGGAAAGGGCTGGCGAGCTGATTGACTGGTCTGCAAGGGAGTTACAGCGAACCAGAGCCGCGACTATGATCGTAGGCCTTGGAGAATCATTCCTCCACAGCTTTCCAAGAGCCGGAGGAGGTGCTGTTCATGACTTGCTCAAGGTCTGCATTCAGATACCCGGGGAGGAAACCCATCAATTATCGGCCAAAGCCAGGGAATACGGGATCTACATCTTCGGGGCCGCCTTCGAGATGGATGAGGATTGGGGTCCTCAACTCTTCTTCAATACAGCATTCATCATCGACCCCGAGGGAAAGATCGTCTTGAAGTACCGGAAAAACCACAGTGGCCCCATCGACAGCTATACGACACCCCACGACGTATTGGAGGAATACATTAAGAAGTACGGGGAAGACTCCATCTTTCCCGTTGTAGATACACCGATCGGCCGGCTAGGGTGCATGGTCTGCTCGGATGGATTCCTGCCGGAGACCGCCCGGGGCCTGGTTCTCAATGGGGCCGAGGTCATTCTGTTCCCGATCAGCACCTTTGAGCCCATCCATCAGCAGTATCATTTGATCTGTCGTTGTCGGGCTTACGAGAATACCGTTTATGTGGTCTCTCCGAATCTCGGACACACTTTCTCAAAGGAACGTCCAGAAGCCGGGGCCGGAAACTCGATTATTGTGGATTACCTGGGTAGAACTCTGATCGCCACCGGGGCAACCGGAGAATCGAGCATCAGCGCCCTGATCGATATCGAATCGCTGCGCTGCTACCGCGAATCTAATGCCTTCAGTTTCCTGGCCTGGATGCGCAACGAAGCATACCTTCCCTCTTACAAGAAAGTGATGCACCCGGCGAATCAATTTCTAAAAACACCCAAAACCAACCTCAGTGAGGAAGTGGCCGTTTATCGCCAGGCCGTCGATTCGCTTTTGGAGCGGAGGATTTTCGGGCGACCGTCGGAATAGGCCGATCCTTGATCTGAATCCGCATAGTCATCGGGAAAGATGTGATTTCCGAACAGAAAATGGCCCCGGCCCAGTGGAAGGAGAAATCATGCCCAAGGATATGCGCACCTGGCTTAAAGACTTAGAGAGTCGTATCCCTGGCGAGCCGCTCCGGGTCTCGAAGGCGGTGAACCCATCCTCTTTCGAAGTCGCCTCCATACTCCATCAACTGGAGCAGCGGGGGAACCTAAGGGCCGTGTTCTTTGAGAAAGTAACCGGCGTGAAAGGGAAGCCTACAGACTTTCGTCTGTTGAGTCATGCCTTCACCACCCGGGAGAAGTTGGCGGTATCTTTGGGGCTGAAAGATTCAAGCCGGGTGGCGCTTTTCGAGAAATTCCTGGACAGTTCAAGGCAAAAGAAAAAGGTGCAAGTCATTCCGCCTGCCGAAGCCCCTGTAAAAGAGATTGTCATCCGTGAGAAATCCCTGGACCTGGGGGACCTGCCCATCATGAAGCACAATTTCATGGATGGGGGGCCTTACCTGACCCCGGTCGTGGTCGCCCGGGCACCGGGAGGGGAGCGCCACAACACCTCATGGAACCGCATGATGTATATTGACTCTCACCACATGGCCATTTACATGTCCCCCCGGCACCTATGGATGTATTTTCAGGAGGCGGAAGCGGCCGGGAAATCCCTGCCCATCGCTGTGGTGCTGGGCCACCATATGGCCTTCATGCTCTCTGCCTCTGCCCTGGTACCGCTGGATGAGGATGAATACGAGGTGGCCGGCGGCATTCTGGGTGAACCCCTGAGGGTGGTCCCTTCCGAGATCTACGGCCATGAGCTTCTGGTCCCAGCCGATGCGGAGGGGGTTATTGAAGGAGAAATCCTCCCTCATCGGAGATCCATCGAGGGCCCCTTCGGCGAGTTCGCAGGATACTTAGGCCCCCAGAGACTCTCCTGGCTCTTTCGCGCGCGGGCCGTCACTTACCGGCGGAATCCCATCGTGCATTACGTATTCGCCGCCCACGTGGACCATCTCTACGCGCATTTTCCCATCGAAGCGAGCATCTTCCAGAGAGTCAAACAGGCAGTGGCCGGCGTGAAAGACATAAGCTGGCTCGGCTCAGGGGGGCCCTTTCACCTGGTCATCAGTATGAAGAAAAGGACCGAGGGTGAGCCCATGCGGGCGGCCATGGCCGCTCTGAGTGCCAGTAATTTCATCAAGCACGTCATCGTGGTGGATGAGGAGGTAGATCCTGAGAATGCCCGGGAAGTCATGTGGGCGATTGCCACCTGTAGCCAGGCCGATTCAAGCATCACCATTTTGAAGAATATGCAGGGGCACGTTTTGGACCCTTCCCTGCGCCAGGATATCAAAGGGGCCGGCCTAGTCATCGATGCCACCCGGCCGATGGATCGTCCCTATCCACCGCGGGCGGGGCCGCCCCCAGAAATCCTTAAAAGGTTTAATTTGAATGACTATTTAGACACCAGTTCTTAGTTGGAAAATAGCTTTCAAATCCCCTCAACCCCCTTTGCAAAAGGCAAGCTGTGAAAAGTTTGGAATATGCCCCCCTCACCCTACCCTCTCCCGTCACGCCGAGGCGTGAAGAGGGTAAACATATTGAAATATGAAAAGAATTCCCTCCCCCTTGATGGGGGAGGGCGAAGGTGGGGGTGATTTAGGGGATTATTCCTCAGCTTCAGTGGGGCGAGGGGGGATTTTTCTCCCGCTATAGCAGGATGGGATTCGCGGGTGACGAATCCGTCATGAAAAATTAGTGAGGAAAGAGAATGGAAATCGCCTACGTAAAATGTCCCAAGTGCCAGAAGAGTTTCCCCTGCGATACGAATCTGCTCGGGCTGGCCATTTCCCTGCATTGTCCCCTTTGCGACTTGTACTTCGAACCCCAGGGGGCAGAGGGGAAAAAACCCATGGGAGGAACTGCCTTCCTGGGTCTTTCGAAGATCGACCGCCAGGTCATCTACCTTCCTTCTTCCGCCAAGAAAAAATCACCACGGAGATGAGAAATGTGCTCAGAGTTCCCACTGCGATGCGAATCTCCTCGGGCTGGCCATCCCCCTGCACTATCCGCATTGAGACTTGTTTTTTGATCCCAGAGGGCAGAGGGGAAAAGCCCTTGGGAGGAACTGCCTTTGTCCCCGGATGAGCCTCCAAAACGCCTGAGGTGCCTCGCAAAATTGTCGAAAACATCCGCCTCGGTGCCTCCCCGGACGCCTACCCCGGAAATCCCAAGAATCCCCCGCTTAAACGATCCCGAAACAAACACAACATCTTGTGCTCAAAATTCCCTATGCCTCAAATACCCTTGACACCCAATCCGCTTCCCAATATACTCAAATTACCAAAAAGCGAATTGTTATCGAATAGTTTACAGGAGCCCCGAAATAGGGTAGAAGAACAATACTGCAAATATGAGTACGCCAGCAAAAACAGGGTCCAAGGATCTGACGCGGGGCGATTACGAATCCGTCAAGCACCCAAAAGTGGCGCATCGGTTCAACAATCGTCGGCTGATTGGCCGCGCGAGCGACCGCCGCAGCAAGATGATTGCTTTTGGCTATTATGGCGGGAAGTTTTCCCACCTGGATTTCCTTCTGCCGCTACTCCCGACAACATTCACTCATTTCTGTGAGCCTTTCGGCGGCTCCGCGGCTATCCTAATCAACCGACCACCGGCGCCCGTTGAGACCTATAATGACTTGGATTCTGAGGTGGTGAACTTCTTCTGCTGCTTGCGAGATCACGGCGACGACCTTATCCGACTCATTAGTTTGACCCCCTTCTCGCGCGAAGAGTTGGTAAAAGCCTGCCGTCCTGAGCCAGATTCTTCGCCGATCGAGCGCGCCCGCCGCTTCTTCGTTCGCGCGCGCCAGACACGGACTGGTTTGGCTCAGACAAGCTCCGAAGGCCGATGGGCTCATTGTGTTTTGACCTCGCGTGCCGGTATGGCCGGAGCTGTTTCACGTTGGTTAGGCAGTGTGGAAGGTCTGCCCCAGATCGTGCAGCGGCTACAGCGCGTTCAGATAGAAAACGCCCCCGCGAATGAAGTAATTCTCCGCTACGATTCGCCAGGAACGCTCTTCTATTGCGATCCACCTTATCCTCACGAAGCCCGTGGCGACAGCAAGGCATACGGATACGAAATGACTGATCGCGAACATGAGGAGCTCGCACAAATCCTTCGATCCGTGCAAGGAGCTGTAGCGGTATCGGGTTATCGTTGCCCCCTGATGGATCGACTCTATCGTGACTGGATCAGGGTTGATGCCAATACACGCCTCTGCAATTCGTCGAAGGGCGAACGCACGGAATCGGTCTGGGTGAACTACGATCCGGAATCTTACTCACAGACTTACAACTATGGTTTGCCCGACAAGAACCTTTATCTTTTTGAGCGCCCTGCTCACTACAAAATGCGACAACATGGCAAAAAGAAACGGTGATACAGAAGCCCTCGACTTGGGGAAGGCTGCGAAGTTGCTTGAGGCGCACTGGCAAGCCGTCGTGGCCGAAGCGAGCGCAAAGCCTGCTCTCCGATACGTTACTGATATCACCTTATGCCAGACAATTCAGGCTTCAGTCAACCACAAACAAGTGGCCTATCGCTTTTGCCTGCCAATCCAGCTTCTGGGAAAGCTAATTAACCCAATGCTTGACTGCCTGCGTCTCCAAAAGAGGAAGGGAGATCCAAGCGATGTCACCGGATGGGACGCACGGAGCTTGGGGAGTAAAGCGATCGCACCCTTCAATCGACGACAGGAAAATATCCTCGGCAGTTCAAGCGACCCTTACGTTGGCAACCCCATGCGCATTCCTCGCATGGCGCACGATGACCAAAGTAAGAAGGACGTGATTGGATGGAACACTCTTGTGGACATCTTGGAACAAGTGGAGTCCCGGGGTGATCCCAATTTCACTGAAGCAGTGTTTCAGCAAGTCTTGCTGGAAATGTTTCGTCGGCAGAGATCTCTTCGCTTCATTTACTCTCTGCCGCCGCGTATTAGCTTGAAAGGCGCCCTTTCGCTCGCTCAACGCTTTCTGCAAGAGAAATCCGGAGGCGATCGGAGTCTGGCCCTTTGCGGCGCAATCTTTGACGCCATAGGAATTCACTTTGGCCTTTACGCGAAGGTTGATCGGGCTCGAATCAATGCCAGCGACGAGGCTATCGGTCAGGCTGCCGATTTGGAATGCGTCAATGCTGAAGGTAAAGTCGTTTTGGCTGTTGAGGTAAAAGATCGCACATTAACGCTAACCGATGTTGAGGGAACGCTCCAAAAATGCCGGCAACGCAAGATCAAGGATATCTTTTTTACAACTCCTGGAGTTAAAGGGAATGAGCAGCCTGCCCTCAATGAGCGTATTGCGCGCGCATTCGCGATTGGCCAGAACCTTTATGTGTTCGACTTTTTCGAGTTTGCCCGAAGTGTTCTGGCGCTTGGGGGAGAGCCCATCCGCATCACATTTCTTCAAAAAGTAGGCGAGCATCTTGATAGTTGGAACACTCAACCGTCCCACCGCCAAGCTTGGAAGAAATTGTTAGAAAGCGTCTAGGGAAAAAGTGTAAAGATTGTGAAGGCCATGAGCTTGCCCGGGCCTTATTTTCCCCAGGCTTTTCAAACCCTTGATGGAGGGTTGCATGGAATGAAAAAGCAGAACCCCATTTCTAAAGAGAGGTGGGGTTTTGTTCTTTCAGAACCAAGAGCCAGAGAAATAAAATCCAAAGAAAATAGGCCCATCATTAATTTTCCAACACGGTCCACCTTACCTCATTAACAGAGTCCCCATCCTGGCGAATCGAATGACAATCGATAATTTTGGTGTTGACAATGGGTTTATATGGGGTATAATATACCCTATATGGAGGCAGAGCTAATATTCTATCGGAAGAATATAGAACCGGATGGGGATATTGTGGGAATGAGGATTTGGAAAGTGCCCAGTTCCAAAAGGGCGCCTTCGGGGCTGAAATATTCACTGGTTTACATCAGAGAAGGGAAGAGAATCGTCGGGTACGATAATGCAGAAGCGAAGGGGCATCATAGGCATTATAAGAGCAAGGAATTTTCTTATGATTTTCGAGATGTGGACAATTTAATCAAGGATTTTTATGAGGACGTTGAGAGAGTCAGGAGAGGTGAGTTATGAAGGTGAAAAAAATCGATATCGGAATAAAAGGGTTGGAGGAAAGCCTGAAGGATTTTGCTGACACCTGGAAATCCCTGGAGGCCGGTCGCAAAGTCAAGAAACACGAAGGGATATATTTTGATTCGGTCGATAATATGAGAGCCATCTTAACCAATAATAGGTTGTTGATTCTGAAGACGATACGGGAGCACAAGCCAAAATCGGTTTATGAGCTGGCCAAAATACTTGGGCGAGATTTGAAGAATGTAAAACAAGATTTAAAGCTACTTTCCGAGATTGGATTGGTCACCTTGGAAAGAAGGGAAACAGACAAAAAGCGAAGCATACCCCATGTGGATTATTCCAAGATATTGTTGGAAATACCAGTGTAGGTATTGGCAATCGGCGATGCTCTTTTGAATGGATCTAAATTCTTGATCCGAATTACCGTTGCCTGGCCCTATTTCCCAAGCTTTTAGACTCCGTTGACCATGTTGCGTTTTCCCTTGATCTTTCAATTATTTTTCTATATGATTCGTTCGGCTGTGTTTAGCAACGGATTTTTTATCCTGGATTAGAGAGGAATTGGAGAACAATAATAACGATTATTGAAATAAATTGAAAAGATCATGGGCTTGCCCTGGTGTCAATTTTCCCCTTGGCCTTTTCTGAACCCGTTGATGGAGGGTTAAATGAAATGCAGAAGCAGAACCCCATTTCTAAAGAGAGGTGGGGTTTTGCTTTTTGCGGCATCTAATGTTTGGTGATTGGATCACGATAAAGAAGAATACCTCCGACATCAATCGGGCGTTAACATGAACGGATGAATCGATTGGGGGATAAATAAGGCAAGCTGAGAATCAACCCAATCACTTCTGCATGGCTGAAAGGAGGAAATCTCAATTTACGGGATAGTTTTTCTGAAAGGAGGGAAAAATATGTGAAATAATGGGGAACGTGCGAGCAATCTGAAACCGGCAAAAGACGAAGTGATGAGTTATGAAAAAGAAAAAGGTTCTGGCCATACTGAGCGTGTTAACTGCATTTGTCTTACTGGCGTTATTATGCGGCCAAGGACCGGCCCAAGCAGCAGAGGGCAAAGCAGGGAAAGAGCCAAAAGGTAAATTTTCCTATGCTCCATCCCGGTACCATGCCCTACCGGAGGGTCATAGACCGGCATACCGGGTTGGTGCGAAACAGACAACCATAAACTGCTAAGACGAGGAGATGAGCTATGAAAAAGAAAAAAGTTCTGGCTATACTGGGTGTTTTAACCGCAGTTGTCTTACTGGCGTCAATATGCGGCCAAGGGCCGGCCCAAGCAGCAGAGGGCAAAGCAGCGAAAGAGCCGAAAGGTAAACTTACTTATGCGCCCTCTACCGGGACCATGTCCTACCGGAAGGCGATAGACCCGCATACCGGGGTTGGGGCGGAACAGACGACCATAAACTGCTTGCTCTTTGATAGTCTCCTAACCAAGGACGAGAAGGGGCGTGAAATCCCCGCAATGGCTGAATCCTGGACCGTCGCCCCTGATTGGTCCTATGTTGATTTCAACCTGCGCCGGGGCATAAAGTTCCACAACGGAGACCCCTTCACCGCCAACGATGTCAAGTTCAGTATTGAACGGGCGATGCGCGAAGATCTTATGTTTGTCTTCGGTGCCGAAGCCAGGCGGCACATCGACCGTGTTGAAGTCCGGGGCGATTATCAGGTCAGGGTCCTCCTGAAGCAGCCTTACCCCGCCATCTTTGACCGGCTGTATAACAACTTGATGATGGTTCCGAAGAACTATATTGAGAAAGTGGGGGATGCCGGTTTTGCGGCGAAACCCGTCGGTGCCGGGCCATTCAGCATTATTGACTTCAAGCAAGACGATTTTGTCAGGGTTAAGGCCGTCCGCAATCACTACCGCAAGACGCCCTACGTGGATGAAGTGATTTTTAAAATTGCAGAAGAGCCGACAACAAGGCTGGCCATGCTCAAGACCGGCGAAGCGGACATGATCCTGCTGAATGCCCAGCATATCCCGGAGGTGCAAAAGGACCCCAACCTGCGGATCATTTGGAGCAAATATACCTTCCTTGTTACCGCTGTATTCCAGGACCTGGCCCGTCCCAATGAGCCGAGCCCGTTCCATGATGAGCGGGTCAGGAAGGCCGCAAGTCTGGCGATTGACCGTGCCGGAATCTGTAAAAACGTTACCAATGACGCCGCTGAGCCGTGGGGCAGCTTCCTTGCTCCCTACCATCTCGGCTATGATCCCAGCCGCAAGCCCGATCCATATGACCCCAAAAAGGCCAAGGAACTCCTGGCTCAGGCTGGTTATCCCAACGGTTTCAAGACCACCTGGACCTGCGGCTCCGGGGACAGGTGGTGGATGGAGCCCATTGCCGTTCAATTGAACGAGGTGGGCATCAAGGCCGAGTTTGTAGTGCTCGAGCATGGACTTTGGCAAAAAAAGCATACCCTCGGCGAACTGCGGGGCATGAGTTATGGTTCGGGTCCATGGTGGGCCGGCAGGGTTCACCCGGCCGTTGCCCTTGAGAGCCATACCATGGGTGGCTGGGCCCCCGTAGGAAGGACAATGCCGGAGGTTGTGGAATCCTGGAAAAAATTGAATAGGGCGGTCGGTAATGAGGCCATTACCCGCGCGGCCAAGGAATATGAGGAGGTGCTGTTCAAGAAGATGTTCCGCGTGCCTCTCTGGCAGGCCAATGTCCCTTATGCCGTGAATCAGAGGGTGGAGTCGTACGATCCGGTGCCAGGCTTGATTTTCCCCATCCGTTTTGAGTACGTCAAATTGAAAGATTGAGGGTAAAACAGAGACGGGCAGGCTTTCAATTCTTCTTATGCTCCATCAACTGGCACCCTATCCTACCGGAAGGCGATAGACCCGCAATCGGCGTCGATGCGGAACCAACAGCAACAGACTACTGAAAGGAGGAGGTGAACTATGAAAAGGGAAAAGGTTCCGGCAACACTGGTTGTTTTAACTGCATTTGTTTTCCTGGCGTCATTAAGCGGCGCAGGACCGGCTCAAGCAGCAGAGGCCAAAGCGGCGAAAGAGCCGAAAGGGAAACTTACTTATGCGCCTTCTACCGGGACCATGTCCTACCGGAAGGCCATAGACCCGCATACCGGGGTTGGGGCGGAACAGACGACCATAAACTGCTTGCTCTTTGATAGCCTTGCAACCAAGGACGAGCAGGGGCGTGAAATCCCTGCTATGGCTGAATCCTGGACCGTTGCCCCTGATTGGTCCTATGTTGATTTCAACCTGCGCCGGGGCATAAAATTTCACAACGGAGACCCCTTCACCGCCAAAGATGTCAAGTTTAGTTTTGAGCGGGCCATGCGCGAAGATCTTATGTTTGTCTTTGGTGCCGAGGCCAGGCGGCACATCGACCGTGTTGAAATCCTGGGCGATTATCGGGTCCGGGTCCATCTTAAGCAGCCCTATCCGGCCATCTTTGACCGGCTGTATAACAACCTGATGATGGTGCCGAAGCACTATATTGAGAAGGTGGGGGATGCCGGGTTTGCGGCGAAGCCCGTAGGTGCGGGACCCTTTAAGATTATCGACTTTAAGCACGACGATTTTGTTAATGTTAAGGCCGTCCGCAATCATTACCGCAAGACACCCTATGTGGATGAGGTGATTTTTAAAATTGCAGAAGAGCCGACAACCAGGCTGGCCATGCTCAAGACCGGCGAAGCGGACATGATCATGTTGAATCAGCAGCATATCCCTGAGGTGCAACAGGACCCCAAGCTGCGGATTATTTGGAGTAAACATACCTATCTGACTACCATGGTATACCAGGACCTGGCCCGTCCCAAGGAGCCGAGCCCATTGCATGATGAGCGGCTCAGGAAGGCCGCAAGCCTGGCCATTGATCGTGTCGGAATTTGTAAAAACGTTTTGTATGGCGGCAGTGAGCCCTGGGGTAGTTTCCTTGCTCCCTACCATCTCGGCTATGATCCCAGCCGTAAGCCTGATCCCTACGATCCACAACAAGCCAAGAAACTCCTAACTGAGGCGGGTTATCCCAACGGTTTCAAAACCAGCTTTACCACCGGCGCCGGCAGCAGGACGCCCTTTGAACCCCTTACCGCTCAACTGAACGAGGCCGGCATCAAGGCTGAGTTTGTAGTGCTCGAGCATGGAGTGTGGCAGAAGAAGCATACCCTCGGTGAGTTGCGGGGCTTAAGTTATGGGTCGGGTCCCTGGTGGGCCGGACGGGTGCACCCGGCCGTGGCCCTTGAGAGCCATACCATCGGTAGCTGGGCTCCGGTAGGCAGGACGATGCCGGACGTTGTAGAAGCCTGGAAAAAAATGAATAATGCGATTGGGAATGAGGCCATTACCCGCGCAGCAAAGGAATATGATGAGATACTGTTCAAGAAGCTGTTCCGTGTGCCTCTCTGGTCGACCCATGTTGCTTATGCCGTGAATCAGAGGGTGGAGTCGTACGATCCGGTACCGGGGGTGATTTTTCCGATCCGTTTTGAGTACGTCAAGCTGAAGGATTGACGGGAAAACAGAGACACGGGCGGGCTTTTAATGTGGCTTGGTTAAGAGCCCGCCCGAAAATCTCTGTTGACAATATTAGAAGCGTCTTTCCCTGCGAACTGAGTTGAAAGGGAATTCACATGGTTAGATATATCCTGAGAAGAATTATCCAGGCAGGTATTTGCCTCTTGGGCATTAGTGTTATCGTGTTCTTCTTGAGCCATCTGAGTGGCGACCCTGCATTGCTCATGGCCTCGCCGGACGCAAAACCGGAGGATATAGAAGCCCTCAGGATTACGCTCGGCTTGAATAAACCCCTGCACGTCCAGTTCTGGATGTTTATCTCCAAGGCCGTCCAGGGTGATTTCGGTCAATCCATCCGATGGGGTAAGCCTTGTCTGGAAGTGTGGCTTATACGATTTCCGAACACTCTTTTGCTTGGCGGGGCAGCAATGGCGTTCACCCTTGTGGTCGGCATTCCGACAGGCATATTGTCCGCCGTCACGGCCGGGCGCTGGTTTGATAACTTTGGTAAAGCCTTCGCGCTTGCCGGACAGTCTATGCCTGTATTCTGGGTTGGACTCATGCTCATGCTGGTCTTTTCCGTAGCGTTACGCTTGCTCCCTACCTCCGGTATGGGTACCTGGCAGCATCTGATTATGCCCTCTTTTACTTTAGGTTGGTATTTCACCGCCGCCATAACCCGGTTGAGCCGTTCGGCAATGCTGGACATCTTGGATAGCGAATACATTAAGATGGCCAGGATAAAAGGGGTTCCGGAATTTCTGGTCATCCTGAAGCATGGTTTCAGAAATGCAATGATACCCGTTGTAACCCTGGCTGCGCTAAACGTCGTTACTTTACTTAACGGCACAGTGATTACAGAGACGGTTTTTAACTGGCCGGGTATTGGACGCCTGATCGTTGACTCTATCTTTGCCAGGGATTACCCGATGGTCCAGACCTGTGTACTTATTGCGTCCGGGCTTTTCATCTTCACGAATCTCTTTGTCGACATTCTCTACGCATACATAGACCCCAGAATCAAATATCAGTAATCTGTAGTCCGGGGGAAAGGGATGTTAAATTCTCAACCTGTTAGTGAAGCCGAAGAAACAGTGCAGGTTTCGGGGCGCTTGAGTCGGATCAGGGTACGGCGTGGAATACGCGGAATTCCTTGGACTCCGGTGGCAATCTTACTTCTTTTTCTCGTTTGCGGAATATTCGGTAACTTCATTACACCTCATGACCCGATGAAGACGAACCTTGGGGCAGCGAAAGCTCCTCCATTTTGGCAACAGGGGGGCAGCACCAAGTACCTGTTAGGAACTGACGCATTTGGAAGGGATATTTTAAGCCGGATCATAAGAGGGGCAGGGATCTCGCTTCAGGTAGGGTTCGCCGTTGTCATTTTCGCCGGTGCGCTGGGGGCCGTGATCGCCCTGCTAACCGGCTATCT
>Ga0315295_10003272_pt1 | contig 13788 bp, 14 predicted proteins | sample YL17G14_0_MG_FD_204453 | JGI IMG/M metagenome (GOLD analysis project Ga0315295, IMG submission 204453) | Sediment microbial communities from Yellowstone Lake, YNP, Wyoming, USA - YL17G14_0 | ecosystem: Environmental > Aquatic > Freshwater > Lake > Sediment | place: USA: Wyoming | collected...
CTGGTGTTAGATTTAGCGATGAAACAGAAAAACAACTCTTAGTAAATGAAATAAATGAGATATTCCAGGAAGACACAAGGTATAAAGGAAACTTCGCACTGATATTGGAAAAAATGAAAGCAGCTAGTATTTCAGCACTACACCCAAATGGTAAGACAATGTTGAGCGAATACGAATTGCCGGAATTACAGATATTGGCAGAATCTATAAAATAACACAAAGGGGGGGTGCACGCCAAGGCATTGTGGCGCGTTAAATCGGTTGCTGCGTCCGTAACCAGCCCCCCCCACTAATTAGGGGGATACCATGCCACAGCCCACACCCAATGAATTAATCAAAGAATGTGAAATATGTAAACAATCATGTCAGCCGATACCCTGTTCTAGTAATTTAATTGCATCTGAATTTTACTGTCGGACTTGCCATAAGTCATACCCTATGACCGTGGACGCTGCAAATTATATGTTAGCAGTGGAAGGCCAAGCAAGGAGAGGAAAATGAGAAATCTAGAAAATATGTCACGCGAAGATGCAGAGAAAAGCGGATGGAAAATATTAAAGCCCCTGGAGTGTGAAGTGGTAGGTAAAGCCACATTCAAAGATCCCGATACATCAATAAAGATAATGAAATCTACCAAACGATTCGTAGTACCAGGTGGCTGGATCTATAATACCACCACTGAATACCACAAACAAGACAAAATAGCAGTAGCAGAAGCATTAGTATTTGTACCAGTAATGTACGACAAACCATATACCCCATGATAAAAGATACCACCAAGATACTAGCAGAATTGCACAAAAAATACGGAGTAACCTCGATCTTCAAGATGGATGAGAAGATGGATATAACCGAGGTGACAGCACTGCCAACGGGTTCAATAGCACTTGACCTGGCCCTGGGTGTGGGGGGGTTCCCACGTGGTAGAACAGTGGAGATATTTGGCCCAGAAGGGTCTGGTAAAACATTATTATCTTTGTCTGCTATAGCCAACGCACAGAAACTAAAAGGTACAGCAGCATTTATTGATGTAGAACACGCACTTACTCCAAAATGGGCTAGATTATTAGGTGTAGATACGTCGAACCTCTACTATTCACAACCAGACTTTGGAGAACAGGCATTGGGTATAATGGAAGATGAAATCAAGTCGGGGTTCTTTGATATCGTGGTATTGGATTCAGTTGCTGGATTAGTAACCAAGGCAGAATTAGAAAATCCAGTCGGTACTAGCAAAATGGCACCCACGGCAATTCTAATGGCTGAGGCATTAAGAAGAATGACGTCCATAATCAGCAAGACGAAAACAGTAGCCATCTTCATCAATCAACTAAGGGAGAAGCCAGCCGTCCTATTCGGTAGTCCGGAATATACGCCAGGTGGCCGCGCACTTAAATTCTATGCATCTATACGCATTGATGCCAGGAAACGGCAAATAGAAAAAGATAGCGCAGGTAGGCCCATAGGACACCTGGTGGAATGTTACATCGTGAAAAATAAAGTAGCACCCCCATTTGAACGTTGTCATATCAAATTGAATTACAACCAAGGAATAGATCACATCCACGATGTTATTGAAACTGCTAAGAGATTAGAAATAATTGAAACTAAGGGGTCATGGTTTCAATATAAAGATATGAAATTTAATGGTAATACTGAATTATATGCGATGCCGTGGAAAAATATAGACCTACTAATACAAGATATACAAGAAAGGGTAAAATTCAATGAACAAAGGATTATTGGCCAGGAAGAAGGTACTCCGGAACAAAGTAGTTAGTCACCATATACTCTATGAATACAACGGCCTCACACACAAACAAGAAGCGATCAAAGTTGATGTATATTCGAATGAACACTGGCTCATATCTCATCTTCAGAAACGGGGCAAATACGTCAGCAAAGGGTTCCTACAAACACTCAAGCATTTCATCTGGCTTAGAGAAACTACTAATGCTTTCGTTGATTTACCCCGAAGCCAGGACAATACGATACAAGAAGAGAGGCAAGAAACGCTGATGAGTAACCCAACACCAAATCTCGAAGGACATAATAAATGAACAACATTGTGACAATTGAGAATATAAATTCGATCGAGTATACAGCATTAATGCAACTGCTTCACGACGTTTATGCCAAAGACCTGCCAGTCGTAGATATAAATAACCCAGTGGACAATGCAGAATTGGAACGGTTAATGGTCTGGTTTGCCAATCAGTACGCCTATATCACCGAATTATGGGCAAGAATGGCACACGAGGTTAGATTATTAAAGCGTATGGGAATCAAAAATAAAGATACTATAGACCTAGCTATGGATAAGAGAGAATATCTATCTCAAATACTGTCAGCTCTCAAGATAAAATATTACTCAACAAGAACGATGCTTAAATTTCATAGCGAAAATGTGGGATAAAGAAGCCAAGAGAGCATACGAACGAAAACGCAGAAAGTTAGTAAACTACAAAATATACATGCGTGAGTATTGCAGAAGGAAACTATTGGAATTAAAAATAGATAGAGGAGCAAAATGTGAAATATGTGGGCAAACTGATATACGAACGCTAGTATGGCACCACAAAAGTAATAAAACGATGAGTATTGGTAAATTATTTAGATCTAGAAAAAGAGAAGAATTAAAAAAAGAACTTAAATCTTGTATTCTAATATGTGCTAATTGCCACGCAATATTACACTATTCCGAGGAGATGAGATAATGCCACCATCAGGGGATTCTGCAGTAAAACAGGCAATGTCAATATTCTGTTCCCAACATAAAATACTGCTGGGTGAGTTCTATCTCGTACAATGGGGCAAGGACCAAAAGATAATGAAAGAAATAGTAGATTTATATGGAATACCTAAGACATTTGCCCTAATCTCGTTGTTCTATCAAGAATTATTAAAAGATGAATTTCTAAAGAAAACTGGAGCCACTGTGGGTATCTTCAAAACCCAAATCCCCAAATTATTATTAAAATTAAACGAGAGAAAAGATAAAGAGCAAATAGGCCGACTATGAACGAACTCTTAATATCCACTACCTGGGAAACCAAAGAAAATGAACCGCAAGAAATATATGCCACACGCATGGAAATACAGAAACAAGAATTCCGTGATATGCGGTATAGACACGGCAATTGTTATATGGTGAAATTCGCAGATGGTGATATACGGCCTATGTGGGAAGACCAGATAGACAGAGAAAAATTAAGGCAATCAGTCTATACCCCCACTGGTATACCATTAGACTGTCCACTATGCCAGCCATATGATTATTGGGATTCCATTGCATCACGGTTTACTGAACGTAGGTATCTAACTAAAATAATTCATTTCAGATATCCAGAAGGATTTATCGATAAGGAGGGAGTATGGACAAAATGTCCCTGTCTAATAAAAGGGGAAGACCGAAAAAGGTTAAAATTTCTCGGAATGAATACCCAACCGTAATGTTTACACGATACGTAAGTCAAGATAATTTAATGGAATTTATGCGCCACGGTAGGCAAGGGTGTTTATATTTTATGTTATTCCCATCCCCATATCATAGGTTAATAAAAATAATAATACCCAAACCAAGAAAATGCCGGAGCTAGATACCGACCAGATAACCTGTCCTAAATATCCATACTACCAGATATTCGGCAAAAATGGTAGAGTAGTGGCATGCGTGAAAGATGCTAGAATATCTTGCTGGGGATGCAATATGAAAAAGAATTGTATAATAACCAACCAAAGGAGCGCAAATTGCGGATAAGTTTGATCGGTCAGCCAGGATCTGGTAAAAGCACATTAGCAACTATATTATCTGGCCTTTTTAATGTTATGACAATAAGTAGTGGCGATTTAGCCAGGGCGCATGGGTTTATGGGGTCACAGGCAGAACGTGAGGGGAAATTGGATCCGGACGAGGCCAAAATTAGGCGGTTAGTAAGAGAAGCCATAGGCGATAGCGACCAATATATCCTAGATGGATTCCCACGCACGATAGAGCAAATAGAAGACCTACAGTTACCACTAGACGCTGTATTGTATCTAAATCTGGGAAAAGAAAAGGGCGTACACATCGGAGCGGAAAGGTTACTACAACGGGGTAGGCCGGACGATACCATAAACATTATCGGGGCAAGAATCGCCACTTATTATACTTACACCCACCCATTGGTGGATTATTTCTTAGATAAAGAAAAATTGATATATGTAAATGCTACCGGTACGATAGCAGAAACATTGAGGCAATCAGTGGTACAATTAGCAGCCAGGGGCGTAGTAGAAGCATCTAAGTACGTGGATAAACTACTACGAGAATTTGAGTATGGATATTGCGAACTTAGAGGAAATAGAACAACTGGCAATCAGGGCGAAAAACGGGGAGAAGCAAGCAGTTGATACATTAATAATAAAATTTAATCCATTAATCTACAAAATAAGTAGACAGGTTCATTTACGCTTTGGTAGGATATTCCCCATAGACGAATTGATAGACCAGAGCAGAATCGCCCTCATACATGCCACCCTAGTACAATATCAACCAGGGGGCAGGGCACACTATCCCTATTTTATTAAAAAAACTATACACGCTTATCTGGTTCAAGTATATCGCCCAATCTATTCTCTAACCAAAAGAGCAGTACCCCTAGAAAAATGTACCACTACAATAAATCCATTAGATGAATTATGTCAATGTGAGCGTATAGAAATATGTCAGCAGGTGATGGAATATGTTAACCAAAATTGTAATGAAAGAGAAAAGGACATAGTATATGAATATATATGTGGCACCACTCCGCGCAGCCAACTAGCATTAAAATATCATATATCTGTGATACGTATTAAACATATACACCAAATATTAATAAAGAAATTGAAAAAATATCTAACAAAATTCGGGGTAAAAACAATAGATGATATATGAGTAACTTTATCCACCTTCATTGTCACTCTCATTATTCCTTACTTGATGGATTAGCTTCACCCTCGGAAATAGCAGACCGCGCTGTCGAACTTGGACAACCAGCCGTAGCAATTAGCGATCACGGAAACATGTCGGGGGCGATAGATTTCTATACTACCTGTAAAGAGCGCGGGATAAAGCCAATTATCGGATTGGAAGCATACGTGGCCCCGAATAGTCGGTACGACAAGGCATCTAAAAAGGGTGACGTTACTGCACACCACCTAACCCTATTAGCCAAAGATGAAATAGGATATAAGAATCTAATACAATTAGCCACACGTGGATTTACCGAGGGTTTTTATTACAAACCACGTATTGATATGGAACTATTAAAATTACATAGTAAAGGATTAATATGCCTATCTGGTTGTATTTATAGTAAGTTTTCTAGAATATTACTAGATGTAGATAGGTTGGGCGCGAGTTTCATATTGGGTGCAATAAAAGAATTGGTGGATATATTTGGTGATAATGATTTCTACATTGAATGCCAAGACCATGGCTTGCTGAATCAAAAAATATATAAAGACTACCTATTAAATAATTTCCCATTAGAACCAGATTTTAGAGGGATAGTGGCCACCAATGATGTACACTACCTACGACAAGAGGATGCCAAAGCACAAGACGCATTAGTATGTATAGGCACTGGCACGCATATCTACGATGAGAAACGACTACGATTTCCCACCGATCAACTTTATATGAAATCCAGAACAGAAATGGAACAATTATTCCCCAGGGAATGGCTGGATAGGACATTGGAGATAGCAGATAAATGTAATCTTGAGATACCGTTACACAGAAGAGTACATATACATGATCCTCAAGATGCATTCAAAAGATTAAAGGAGGAATGTGATGGCAGAATTGTGGGAAATCCGATATATAATCAACAATACCAAGAACGTTACCAGCGGGAATTGGACGCAATTCAAAAAACTGGCTACGCTGAATACCTACTCGTTGTCGCGGACTTTATACGATTTGCTAGGAGCAGTAGTATTGCTGTCGGCAGCGGGCGTGGTAGCTCTGCAGGTTCTCTCGTATGCTATCTCCTTGGTATTACTGAAATTGATCCTATTAAGTATGGTTTACTTTTTGAAAGGTTTGTCAATACTGAACGGGTGGAACCACCGGATATCGATGTGGATATTTCCCAGGCCAAAAGAGGAGAAGTTATTGAATATCTCAAAAATGAATACGGAGAAGACAGAGTAGCACAAATAATATCATTTGGTTCAATGAAAGCCAAAGCAACAATAAGGGATGTATTTAGAGTATTACAATTGGGGGTAAAGGAAACCAATATAATATGTAAGATGATACCAGAACCATATGAGGGTACTGTAAAAGATATATTCAAAGAACCCAAAATATTTGAATATATGGTAAATACACTAGGTGAAAATAAAATCAAAGAAGTATTCGAAATAGCACAAAAAATAGAAGGAAGATTAAGACATTCATCCACGCATGCAGCTGGAATAGTAATATCCGATATCCCCCTAATCAATTTAGTACCATTGTGTAAACGCGAAAATAATACACTTACCCAATACGATATGTATTCTATAGAGAAATTAGGATTATTAAAATTTGACGTTCTCGGACTACGTACTTTAGATGTAATACATGAAGCGTGTAGTTATTTAAATATCAACTACCAAAATATACCATTGGATGATTATTACACTCTTAGTCAGATTAGACGCGGAGAAACATTTGGTATATTTCAATATGAAGGATACGGTTACACCAGATTTATAAAGCGCATGCAACCACAGAACTTCGAGCATTTAATTTCATTGGGTGCACTTTATAGACCTGGAACACTTAATTCAGGAATGGCTGATGAATACCTTAATAGAATGCACGATAATAAGGGCACGGTTATAACCGATGAAATTACCCATAGCACCTATGGTATACTCCTATACCAAGAACAAATCATGCAGGCAGTAGTCAAATATGCCGGATTCACAATGAATGAGGCAGATAACCTAAGAAAAGCTATCGGGAAAAAAGACCAAGAATTAATGGATATCATGCTAAGCAAGATAAGGAACACAGAATTGAAAAACAAGATTGTAACATTCGCCAGATATGGGTGGAATAAAGCACATGCAGTTAGCTATGCTCTATTATCATACTATACAGCTTACTTAAAATTCAACCACCCAACTGAATTCTTCTGTGCACTTCTTAATTCAGAGATAGGTGACAATGAACGCATACAGAGAATAATAGCGGAGGCATGCGAGTATAAAGTAAAAATATCGGCACCAGATATCAATATAAGTACCACTAAGTTTGAGTTGAGAAATAACACCATATACGGGGGCTTGCTATCTATTAAGGGTATAGGAGAGAAAGCATGTGAGGTAATTTTATCCGAGAGAGAAAAGGGGCAATATAAAAATACAGAAGACTTACGCACACGCATACCACCAAAACAACTTAATTCACTAGCAATGAAAGTATTAATTGAAAGTGGATGTTTTAGGGAGATAAAATGATAGGAAAGATAAGATGTATTCAGTGTAATAATTTACATAAAGCAAGAAGCGATAAATTCCCAATAGCGAGAAGAGAAAATAGACTTAATCCCAAAACAAATGTAATGGAACCGATAATCATAGGATATCTGTGTAGGTGGTGTATCCAGAAACATATCAGAAGGGAGGAACAGAGAAATGCAGCTCTCAAGCAACGCTCTATTAGTATTGCAAAAGAGATTTCTAACAAAGAGCAAGGAGGGGGTGATAATAGAGGAACCAGAGGACATGTTCAGTCGTGTGGCAAGGACAATTTCTGGAGCCGAGCGAGACACTTCCTCAGCGGAGTATGAAGACCGGTTCTACAAAATAATGACCAACCTAGAATTTCTCCCAAACAGTCCGACGCTAGTTAATGCTGGTAGAGAATTGGGTATGTTATCGGCTTGTTTTGTACTTCCCATAGAAGATAACATGTATTCTATATTTACAACGCTTAGAGATGCCATTATGGTACAAAAATGCGGAGGCGGTACTGGTTTTAATTTCAGTAATATAAGACCAAAAGGAGATATGGTAAAGTCCACACAAAAATGCGCTGGTGGACCCGTTAGTTTTATTAAGATATTTGATAAATCAATGGAACCAATAAGTCAGGGTGGTGTCAGACGAGGCGCAAATATAGCAATATTAAACATAGAACATCCAGATATATTGGAATTTATACACTGTAAAGAAGATGAAGAAATATTACAAAATTTCAACATATCAGTGGGTATATCGGATGATTTTATGTCTGCGGTAAAAAATGATCGCCCATTTGATTTGGTGAATCCCAAGAATGGCGAAATAATTAATACAATAAAAGCTACAAAATTATTTGCTGATATAACACAGCACGCATGGCAAAATGGTGAACCAGGAGTAATATTTTTAGACGAAATAAACCGACACAATGTTACACCACACAAGGGGAATATAGAAGCCACTAACCCCTGTGCTGAAGAACCACTTCTGGCATATGAATCGTGCAACCTTGGTAGTTTAAATTTGGGTAGATTTGTTAAAGCAAAACAAATAGATTGGGATAGATTACAGTATGTGACACAATTAGCGGTACGATTTTTGGATAATGTAATTGATATGAATAAATATCCTATATCCCAAATAGAAACACAAACCAAAATGACAAGAAAAATAGGATTAGGCGTAATGGGTTTTGCAGATATGTTAATAAAATTAGATATATCATATAATACCGATGAAGCAGTAAAAAAAGCAGGCGAAGTTATGAAATTTATATATACGCATGCCCAGAATACATCAATAGAGTTAGCAAAAACCAGAGGGGTATTCCCAGCATACAAAGGTTCAATATGGCACACAGAACACGGGATAAGATTAAGAAATGCATGCCTGACTGCGATAGCACCTACCGGTACATTATCTATTATTGCAAATTGCAGTTCCGGTATTGAACCATATTATAGTAAATCAACCAAGAAACATGTACTGGAAACCATTTTAGAGGAGGAGGTTGAATTTGCCAAAGAAGATTCATTCATAACTAGCCACGAGATAACACCAGAGTGGCATATTAGAATGCAAGCAGCATTCCAACAACATACAGATGGGGCAGTATCTAAGACCATAAATTTCCCAGAAAGTGCCACGATAGAAGACGTGGGACACGCCTATATGCTAGCATTCAAATTAAAATGTAAGGGTCTTACGATATACCGCGATAAGTCCAGACAAAAACAAGTATTAACAACAGAAGATGCCACACAAGCACAAAAAGAATTAAATGGTATGGTGAATGCATATGTAAATGAAGATGTATGCCCGCAATGTCGAAAACCAGTAATCCACACTGAGGGGTGCGTCAAATGCACTGAATGTACCTGGTCAGCGTGTAAATTATAGGAGAAAATATGGGAGAAACAGCAACAAGGAGAATAAGAACAGAATACCGCCTAGTTAATGGACCACATCATATACATGCAACCATAAACCATGAAAATAATACATTAACAGTAGTTCCTGGCAATCACTCAGAACAATTTCTATTTCGCAATAGCAAACCAGAAATGGTATACGCTATTGGTACTTTAATTAGGGATGCCGCAGATTTGGTGGGGTCAGTATGACGGGGGCCAACTATCCGATACAAAATAATCCGGATCCGAATGGCGCATGGACGGTATTAATATGGATGATAGTAGGAGCAGTAGCCACACTACTATTAATAGATCTCCTGCAACGTTAATCGCCTTTAATAAGAATATCCATGTAATTTATTTTATGAAAGAACGTATGTACTTTTTATTGGGGATGATAATATGAGCAAACAAAGTCGTAAAAATTGGGCAGCCAAACATCCAGAAGCTATACGAATAATAAAAAGTAAATCTGGAAAAAAATATCAGCTTGTACACGCAGAAGAAATTAGTTTAAGAAAGAAAAAATATTACATTCTTAATAGAAATAAAATAATAAAAAGAAAGTTAATATATAGACAGAAATTAAGATTAGATGTATTATCACACTATAGTAATGGAGAATTAAAATGTGCTTGTTGTGGAGAAGAATGTGGGGAATTTCTAGGTATAGATCATATTAATGGTGGTGGGAATAAACATAGAAGGCAAATAGGGGCAGGTAGTTTATATCGGTGGCTTAGATTGAATAATTACCCAACAGGATATCGTGTGTTGTGTTACAATTGTAATCATGTTATCGGTACGTATGGTTACTGCCCACACCAAACTAATCAAGGTGTAGTAGGCGGCCAGGAATCTGTATAAAAATTATCATCTGCACAACCATTACCACTACGCAAAGCAGGAATAAATAATGAGGTAAACAATAAAATTAAATAAATTAACACCAACAAATCACCAATTCTTAATCTTCCTAACTTCTTCTTTAATAATCTCATAGGTATTTTTTATTCTTTTGTATTCGGCGGTTCTTCCCCTACGTTTGGACATACTTAATCCTCTTTTTAAGTCATCTACTTTCTTCTCCATGGTATTTAATGCTCTACTACGCAACTCTTTTAGGGGTACTTTATATATTGAGGATAACGATTGAGAAAAAGCAAATTCTTGAGGTGTATAATCTGGTTTATCTTTTTTAACCAATCTGTCGATTTCCGATATCATTCTGGCTTGGGGTAAAATGGTGGTTAATAAATATTTTAAATGTACTGGAAGACTGAATCCCCATACTTCGGCAGTTTCCCTATCGTACTTCTGGATTTCAGATTCAAAATACATACTCCTATTCATTTTTAATTCTAATGGTGCACGTATATAGGGAGTAAGTAATTCGAATAGACTATCTTGTAGTCCTTCCCATGGTGGCGCACCTTTTTTGGGTACCAATTTAGCCAGATCGCCAGCCGGTATTAGTCCTTCCAATGGTACATAGGTAACGGTATCCATGGTACGTTGTAATTCTAGTGGTAATCGTTCATACAAATCTGGTCTAGCATATTTGAGTTTAATCAAATCTTCTTCATTACGTAATCTAAATGGTATGGCCAATGGCGCGAATTTCTGTGGTTGCTTGTATAATTCCTGCAATTGTAATGGTATATTTTTCCTAGACCAGGTATAAAATGGGAAAAGACGGCGCATTACCTCTCTTTCAAATTGAGTAAGATCACCATAATCAAAGAGATAACGCTTCACAGATAGTGCCGCTTCCATAGAATCTGCACCTTTATCCAATTTATCCAAGAAATGTGCAAGTCGGGCATTATTCTCAACGGTAGTGCCTACTGCAATACCACGTTGTACCAACCCGCCACCGCCCATTTGTTGTCTAATACCAGTTTCTATGTCTGCACCATACCAACCACGACCCAATACGCCATGCTCTTCGGCAGAAGAAATCAATGTATCGGCTATCTCTGGGGTAATCTTAAATCTATCTAATTCAAATAATGCTACTTTTTCTCCTGCTTTACCCGTTCCCCTATATTTCCTATATAATTGCAGTGCTTGTGCGCGTACATAATTATCGGGATCTACCCCAGCTAAGTAATTATTCCACATATTCCCTACCATATTGCGCAAATGGTACTTGGGGAATGGTGCTAACGTCCATTTTCTCCATGAATTTTGTATACCATCAATTATCTTCAATACTGGACCAGCAGAGGACGGATTAATATAATGTTCAGTTACACGTATTACCTCTTTCATCACTTCTGGATCAAATTTCATACCCTTGGCTGCAGGGTAAAGTTTCTGTATGGCTTCAGGCAATTCCTCCCATTTTGGTAATGCTTCTTTAGCAGTTTTACCAAATGTCTTAACTACATCCTGTATAAATTCCGCAGAGGTAATGGCTTTAGCCGCACGTACTTGGTATAAAGCAGTAGCATAGGCAGGATCACGCATAAAATACTCTTCAATCTTATTGCCGCCTAATGCTTCTAATCCATTTTCGGCAACAAAAGTATTCCACTCTTCCAAAGTAAAATCACTAGTCTTCCGGCGTAATGCGTTCTTTATCTTGGGATTCCAGACCCTAGCCCCCATTCCCTTATTTTTAGACGCATTCTTCAAATACCCCTCTGCCTCTTTGGTAGTAAATCGCGGAAAGTACCCCAACTCCCTAGCGCGTTGTAATTGCGCTATTTCCTTTGCTTCTTTCTTACCCACACCTAATTTATTGGCAGTCACTGAAATACGCTTCTCCGATACTGGTAGATTATATATTTCCTTAGCTTCATTCACCAGATTGGTGACTTCGGCTTCCTTAGCAGTAATCATCGTGGCGACTTTTGCTTGACGCGCCACAGCAGATTTGGGTGCCGGACCAACAATTCTACCCGTTAATATCTTATATGTCGGATTAACAGCATCCTCAAGAGAGAAATACTTAACACTATCATATCCCTTATTTAATAAAAGCTGCCTAAACCCAACATACCAATCTTGCTGGGCATCAGTAAATTTATTAGTTAAAAACTTAGATTCACCAACTATGGGTGCCTCACTTATAATTTGGCGTATATTATATTTATTAGTCTTGGGGGCATAATCTATCCGTAGATTACCAATATCAATACTCTTACCTTGTAGCACTTCCGGTATTGCATCCATTTCTTCCGGAGTTAACTTTCTTTTCATAAATCTTTCAAGATATGCTACAAATTCCTCATCAGCAGTGGGCTGTGCCAATAATTTCGTTTTTGTCTTTCCTGGTGTGGTTGTTATTTGCCTAAACTTGAGATCCTCTGTCCTTGGTATAGAATCACGTAATCTAGCATATTCATCTGGTGATATCGCACCACTTTTATTTATGAAATCTAATACATCATCTGGATTATCCCAATATTGTAATTGTTCCCCCATGGGAATTTTGGTGGCATCTATAGAACGTTTAGGAGATAATTTAGGATAATAAATTTTACCGCCGCCACCCTTGCCAATATCTTGCTGTCTAGCTAGAGCAGCAGATTCAGTACCAAAATCCGTACCCAAATCATTCTGTACCGTCTTCTTATTCACTTTCCATTCAACAATATTGGGATTCTTGGAATAGTGCGCCACATCAACTTCTAATGGGTGTAATTCCCCATGGAATCTAATAATCTCATCATCTATGGCCAATTTGTGTTCATATATTTCTTGCAATAATGCAGTCTTCTTTACCCCAACAGCAGTTTCTAATTCACCGTACAATTCAGTAATTCTGGCCCTACGTGCCGCACCCAAAGATGATATGGGTACACCAGCGTCAGTCATAGTAGTGAATGTCTGCTCTAATTTATTTTGTACTGCTTTGGCAATGGCTATCTCTCCAGGGGTGGCTAATTTCTTAAATTTACGCGGTTGTTCAATAATATTAACTATTGCCTGTTCCACTTCTGTCGCTTTCTTACCGCTAATTTTCATTTCTTTTTGCATAGCATCACGCGTTATTACCCCAAAATTTATACCCTTCCCACCAAGCCATTGTCTTCTGGAGAGATATTTATCTATCATAGCAGCTAACTCTGGTATCTTGGATTTAGTAATAAACATTTGACGCGCAGCATTAGTTAATTCACTAGCACTATCTACAGCGAAATCGATAGCATTACTTACCCCTGGTATCTTACCGGCAACTTTCCCACCCACACCCACTACTTTACCGGCACCACGTGCCATGGCTTCATATCCAGTCACAAGTTTAGTAGTTGCCTTACCTCCAGTTGCTATTGTCCTCAACGGTACTGTCTGATACATTAATGGATCTAATGCCATCTCGGTAATAAAACCTAAAAATGGAACACCCCTTATTCCAACATTATCCCATAATTGATTAGCA
>Ga0315295_10003273_pt1 | contig 13786 bp, 19 predicted proteins | sample YL17G14_0_MG_FD_204453 | JGI IMG/M metagenome (GOLD analysis project Ga0315295, IMG submission 204453) | Sediment microbial communities from Yellowstone Lake, YNP, Wyoming, USA - YL17G14_0 | ecosystem: Environmental > Aquatic > Freshwater > Lake > Sediment | place: USA: Wyoming | collected...
CGATATTTTCCGGGGCATGCAAAGGCTGTCCTTCCTGCGGCATCGTAGGTACATAAGCAGGACCAACTTCATCGATCGAAAGGGCACCTGGTATTTGCTTGGCTGCTTCTGAAATGTCTGTGGCAAAAACATATATCTTTCCATGACTCACTTCGTAGTACAATCCATTGATCATAGCTGCGTTACCGACGGCATTGGTCGGCTTTAGTGTAACATGATAACATTTCATGTTAACTCCTTTTGAAATTATATTACGTTAGAAGCTGTTTCCAGTCAGCAGTTCCTAATCCACCTTCTTGGACAAAGGCCTCTACGCCGACAGTTTCATTTAGAACTTTTCGTTGCTTGCTGTACACATCATCATCACCAATTTGGTCTAGTGCCAATTTGCGAAGTTTTAAGGAAGGAAAAACGTATACCAATAATCCAAGACGTTCCTGTTCCAGCTCCTTTGCCAGAGGCAATGCCATGGCGTTGGCCAGTGTGCCTCTAATCAAATCTTGTTTTGCTAGCATATTAAAGACCCCAGCCATTTTCTCGATAGCTTCTTTTTTGTCTTTTGGATCAATAACTACCATAAAGTATTGGCACATTAGATAGTGTCTAATTACCGCAGTAGAAGTGTGTTCAAAAACTTCAATAATTACATTCTGGTACCTGGTATCGTAGACTTTTTTAGCTTCTTCAGTTAGAAGATCTCTGAAGTGTTGTAGTTCTTCGACCTTTACAGTCGTTATAGTGTTCATTTATTCTCCAATATCTGCCGTTCTTTTTGCAAATCTCGGTTATTAGCTTCTTCGCTGTTGAAGCCCTTGCTGTAGCGGGCGAAGAGCTTGTTGTGGTTGATCTGCATGATCTCTTCGAAGGGGACGCCCAAGACGTCAGAGGCCACCCCAAGGTACCAGAACATGTCTCCCAGCTCTTCGACGAGGTTGGTTTTGTCGAGAAGCTTTCCATAGAAGACATGCTTCTTGATAGCATCCAAGAATTCTCCAGCCTCGGTGGCCATTCCCATAGCGGCATGGAGTAGCCGGATGTTGCTACCTCCGTCGTCGATCAGACGAGAAGCAATCGCTGGCAGATTCTTTGATTCGTTCTTGAGCACACCTTCAACGTAAGTATTCGAGTCCACAATTAGCTCCTAGTTTTCGTTCTTGAATGTCAAACCAGTTTGTGCTGTAATAAATCCTACCAACAAGCACAGTGCAAAGCTTTGCCAGTAATGAATCACTGGAAGATGAAATAGTGCAGGTACTGATCCATTCCAGCACCACATAACCAACAGAGCTGCAGGAAGTGCAAAAAAAGCCCTCAAAGCTAAGCTTCCGAAGACGGTTGCAAATAGTACCAAAATGGATGTCATTTTTTATCCCCTAGTTATCTTCAGTCATCATTGACCACACAATGTGCCGAAAGCAACATTGCAGCTGCATGCTCAACCGCTTTTTTAGCACTATTTAGATCACGAAACCTAGCCGTTAAAGTCAAAGTCCAGTCATCGTGTTTAATGATACCGCGATAGTTAACTCCATCACCGTACCAAGGTTGTACAAACAGCGTTAGTGACTCAATCTTGGCGATACTAGGTGCCATTCCTGCCGTAACTACTTGTTCAATCCATTCCACCTACAAAGTCCTTCTGTGTAGATCCAAAAAGTAGTCTGGGGGTTCAATTGCGTTAATGCGTGCAGCTAAACTTTTAACAGTCTGTTCCCGCTGGACTGCCGTGTCACGGTCAACGTCGTAAGGTACGTCAAAAATGGTCACGCCTTGGTAGCGAAGCACTCCAACCATGTGATCAATTTCTGTGTCCAAGGTTTTTAGATAATTTAGGTCAATGGATGATTCACAACGTCTGCCAAGCTCTTTTTCCATTCGTTTGGCGATACGTTCATTGCAGGTTTCTGGGCTTACAAGAATACGCACGCAAATAGTTGGCAGAAGCACAGAAGCTGTCATTGCGTGATAGATATTGGAGTAGGTGTTAAACTCTCGCTTGGACATCAATCCCATCTTGGCCTGCACGCGAGCAAATGCTGTATCTCCATAATAACTTCGATCTAGAACAGCTGGCCCTTGACGATTGAGTGCATGCCATTGTGCCTCCAAATGCATCCTATAGCGTAGCCCGAGAAGATGAAGTTGCATCGTAAGTGACCAACGAGCTTGGTCGGTGTAGTAATCAGTTAGGTAGGGATTGGCATCATCCTTTTCGTCTGGTTCGGTCAGCACAAGAGTGGTTGCACCCATAGCTACACCAAGCTCTTTTGATAGCGTCGTTTTGCCACTGCCTATGATCCCTTCAATAATGACAACCGGGTAGCGTTTCATTCATTCTCCCTTGGGTGAAGCTCCTACGGTTGTCCACCAGGACTAGTTAATGTTGTGCAGCAGCTATAAACTGCTTCATGTAGGGCAGACTGGCAATCCAGCTGCAGAGACTTTCCTCGCAATCTGCTCGCCACTGCGGTAAACGATGCGGTTCTCGATCAAAGAACATCGTAAGCGCAGTCTCGTAGCTCATGAGGTAGCCAGCGAGTTGAAGATAGCCCTCTGGCAGGATGTTCTTCAACTCCACCCGCATCTCACGGATACCTTCTTGCTCTTCCTTTGCCTGACGGAGCTGAGCACCGGACATGTTCACAAGACGGAGAATAGCTTCAGGGATAGGACGTTCGAAGTCCGACTGCTCCAAGTCTCGTGTACCAAGCTTGTTCATGGTAGAGCAGGAGTTCCTTACTGTGGCTACCTTATAAGTATCCATTTCTTGCCATACAAATCGAGGTAGAGTAAGGCGAGCCCAGATGATGATCTCCCGCAGGAACTTACGATGCGCCGAGCCACGCTTGATGAGCTTGCAGGCTAGATCTAGGTCTTTTGGACCCAAGACCGGGCGTTCAGGAGCACGTATGACACCACCACACGAGTCCACAAACAAACCCGCATTGCAGAGACCTGACCAGTATGAGCTGTCGCTGTCCTCCCAGGAGTCCATGGGGTTGCGCATGTCTTCAATAGCTGGTTCGAATCCAAATACAATTGTACGTTCTATTTTCATTTCAGTATTACCTTAATCATGGATTCAACTTGATCTTTCAATTGGTCCATGGTGCCATTGTTGTTGAGAACAAAGTCCCAATCTGTAAAATGATCTAGCGCAGTTTCAGATGCGTGGGTATCCATAATAGAATCAAAAGTGAGATCGCGGTCGCATCTGACAAGGGTACCGCCAAGCTCTTTGACTGCAGCTGCTTCATTGGGGAATCTCATATCAGTAATCAATATAGAGTTGTTAGGGTACATCTTTGCGCGGCGTACCAAAGTTTTGACCCATATGTCGTCCAGAACTCCTCGCATAGCTTCAGTACCCACTTTCTGAAGTGCCCACCGAGGAGTAAAGCCCCAGAATCGATCTGGTATGCCTTTCAGTTCTCCATTGAGTTGTTCGTCGTTGAAACCAAAAACTGTTCGGCACAGCTCTTTCAGGGAAAATGCGAAAGAATCAAATCTGAATGGCATATTTCTGTGGAGCAAGCTAAGCGCTGCGGCGTCAGCGGCAGTGTTTTTTCCTCGCATTCGTTTGTGCCCGAATGCGATGATAATCGGAAATGGTATCCCGTCAGATGTCATCGACAGCTCCTTACGAATTCGTGGCCCATTACTTTGAGTAGCTGTAGATCAAGGTTATCAGATTCCGCCTCGCTGTCCACGTATAGATCTATCATGTCTTCCAGGTCCATACTTGGTGTATACGACCCAGTAGTAGCAGTTTGCGATTCTGGTAATTCCAACCATTCCTCAGCCCAACGTGCCCCAATCTTTGTCAGTAACCATTCTCTGATATTGTCCCAGTCAGTTCGAGATGTGTGCTGATTGAATACTACGCGAACGAAATGACCTTTGAAGTTTTGAGAGTTGGTTTCCAGATCTGTTGCTTGGACTCGCACAAATCTAGGGGCTGTGAGCGGGTACAGGAATGGGGTCGCGTACCCAGCTCCTGGAGTAGTATCATACAGCCAGATGCCTCTTACTTGCTTTGCATCTCCCCAGTTGTGCTGCATAGAAGCCCCAACGAATCTGACATTAGGCAGTGGCTCCTGAGGCATGTGGTAATGTCCAAGAAAGACTTGATCGAAGAACTGCGGCTTCAAGTCAGGTAGTGTGGGCAGGTCCCCTGATTTCAGCACGAAGTTGGCTCCGGGCTCGGCTCCACTCACTCCGAAATGTCCTAGCAGTAGCGTTGCACTATTTTCTCGATCGCCTGAATAGGTGTCGAGTCCTGTATTAATAGCTTCAACGATTTGCTCTTTGCTATCCATGTAAGGAACAGCAAATATATTGACAGTTTCTTCCTCTGCTTCACCAATATACCATTTAGGCTGATCGATAACGTCAACCACAGCACCAAAGGTTTTAGTACTATGAACAGTACCAAGTTTATTGGACTGATCGTGGTTGCCGACTAGCAGCACAAAAAACTTTACTGCTGTTTTGATCTTAGCGATAGCTTCATAGACGTCGTTAAAGGTAGCAACATTGAGCACCGAACGGGCGTGAAATAGGTCACCACCAAAAAGAACACCTTCGACTTCTTCGTTTCGACAGATACGGTAGATCTGTTCCAAGACATCAAGCGTGTCTTGAAGACGAGAATTGCGCCCGCTGGGAAGAATTTCACTGTAAGGACGGAATGCGTGGGAATGGGAATCTGCGAAGATAAGAAGCCTCATCTTCAAGTACTCCTATAGGGTTATAGGTCTTCGAAACTGGACAACCCTATCATGGACCTTGGTTCTGTATCAAGCATTTTGCAGGTGGTCAACCACTCTTTCACGGCACCGATAGAGCTGAAAACAGGCTTATTTAGCCGCATAGCTTCCTCACGTTCAGCAAGTGCCCCTTTGGACTTGCCCCAGGCTCCAAACAGAAGTACCGCGTCGCAACGCCTGAGCAGCTCCAAGGTCATCTCGTACCAGTACTCTGGTGTGAGGAGTCCGAAGAATTCCTCACTGTTCTTGTGCGGACAAATGAAGCCTAATCCAAGATTGGCCACTTCGAGTGAGAGCTTTTCTGCTTCACGGATATTACGTTTGATTGCCCAATTGGTGTCAGCCGAAAAAGGACCACAGATGTATATTATAAACATTCGATCATGTGCCATCATGACACTCTCTAACTATGACCTACTTCGTTCGCTTTTAACTTCTTTGTAGCCCATGGCTTTTACCTTGTTGGCAATCTCTTTCAGCATCTTTGGGTTGGCAGCAAGGAACTCTTTGGCGTTCTCTCTTCCTTGACCTACTCGCTCGTCACCGTATGAATACCAAGCACCGCTCTTTACGACAATGCCATGCATGGTGGCCAAGTCAAGAACTTCGCCTTCGTAGTTGATCCCAGTGCCATACACGATATCAAATTCGGCCTTACGGAAAGGAGGGGCTAGTTTATTCTTCACAACACGAACCTGAGTCTTATTGCCTATGATAGTGGAATCTTCATTAGCTCCAACTTTCAAAGCACCAATACGTTTAATCTCGAAACGAAGAGAAGCGTAGAACTTGAGGGCCATGCCTCCAGTTGTTGTCTCATTTGAGCCCCACATTACACCAATTTTTTGTCTAGTTTGATTGATAAAAACAACTAATGTATTAGATTTAGAAACATTGGAAGTTAATTTGCGCATAGCTTGAGACATTAATCGTGCCATCAAGCCGACATGTGAGTCGCCCATTTCACCTTCTAATTCAGCACGAGGAGTTAGAGCTGCTACAGAGTCAATGACTATGACGCTAACTCCACCGCCGCAAACAAAGTGATCGACAATTTCAAGGGCTTGCTCACCGCCGCCATCTGGCTGACTTACCAATAGATCATCAACGTTGACACCTAGATTGCGGGCGTACGCAGTATCGAGGGCATGTTCAGCATCAACGTATGCACAAATGCCACCAATCTTTTGAGCATTGGCTATTATGTGCAAAGCAAGAGTAGTCTTCCCCGAACTTTCACTTCCGAATATCTCAACAATTCGTCCTCTAGGAATTCCTCCAACACCGATAGCTACGTCAAGCCCTAAAGATCCTGTCGAGATAATCTCTTCTTTTTTGATTTGTGCAGCTCGAGTATCGCCTAGGCGCATCACAGTGCCTTTGCCGAATGCTTTTTCGATTGAGGCAACTGACAGAGCAACAAGTTTGATTACGTCAAGACTAGGTATTACGACTGATGGAACTTCGGCTGGTTTTTTCTTTGGGGGAGGATGCGGCACACTAATCTCCTGAACTTTGTGGGTACAACTTGATCAACAACCTACCTTACTCACCAACAGTGTCTAGAATGCTGGCTTTCATCCACCCTTCCCGTACAGTCGGTCTTTTTGTGCCTTTCGTCCACATATGCCCTACAAGTGACGACGGGACAGCGTGTCTACCCAGCAGTAGGTCACTCGGCACACCGACTCCTCGGTTGTTGATCAAGCTGTAGCCACAAAAATGGAGGCAGCTCAGAGATGCAACAAGGAAGGTTCACTGGCCCCAGTGTACCCAACGTGCTGAAGGCTGAGCTGCCTCCACAAAAAGCTGACAATAGTAAGGGCTAGGCTTTCCCGTTCTTTGACCCCACGTCTTACTGTATAAGGTGATCAAGTCTTATGCAGTAAACCGCTCTATCATCAGCTATCTTGACTACTTCTTGGCAACCTTCTTCTTCGCTTTCTTGCTGCTGCGGAGCGCTTCCATCTGCTCTTTCAGCTCTCCCAGCTTCACAGCCGAATCCCGACGCAGCTTCTTCAGATTGTTCAGCTGGTCACGGAGAGCCACGTACTCTTCCATGTTCTCTTCAGACACGCCCGAAGGGGAACGTCCTGCCCGAATTGTCTTCAACGGCTTGCCCTCTGCCGCTCGCTCCTTAAGACGGCCCATGTACTTCTCAGTCATCGCATCAATTTCGGCCTGCTGTTCCTTGGTAATTCCCATTTGCTTTCTCCTGTTGATTGCTGATCTTTCTACATTCCACCAGAAAAATTCCACCAGTTAATTACTTTTTGTTACCTGCCAAAGCCTTCTTCATCTCTTCTTCCAGTGACAGAGCACCTCCTGATTCTTCCTTGGCAGCTGGTTTGCCTGGGGCCTTGGTTGCAGGAGCAACAGGCTTGCCTGGAGCCTTCTTTCCTGGGGCAGCCTTCTTAACGGCAGCTGCCTTCTTTTCTGCGTCCAGAGTTTCGATACGCTTGCCACAGCGTTCGTAAAGCCCACAATTCTCGGAGCAGTCCGAGTCCTTGGGATTACGCTGGCGTGCACCACCAAAGCATTCGACGTGAACTTTGAATCCGTCCTTGTCTACAACATCGGCAAGTGACTTGTCTTCAATCTGCTCATCGCTCAACTGAGCATAGTCGATGTTGCCGTCCGAATCAAGAGGAGGCCAGTCTGGGGAATCGGCTGCAGCTTCCTCTTCCTCAATAGCTTCTTCCTCTTCAACAGCCTCTTCCTCGACAGCCTCTTCCTCGACTGCTTCCTCTTCCTCAACTGCCTCTTCCTCAACAGCCTCTTCCTTGACAGCCTCTTCCTTCTTCTTGCTCTTCTTCTCTGCCTTAGCAGCAGGAAGCTGATTAGACTCTGGAACAGTACCGCTAGTCAAAGCGTATACGTCTTCCTTCGTGCCACCGCCAAGAATCAATTCCTGCTGCTCGAGAGTGAAGAATGGCATGAGTTGATCAAGATTCCACATATCACTGAGGCCTTCGTCAGTGATATGTTCAGCCTTGGTGGACTTCATATTGGGGCGAACACGATACTTGGTGTTCAAGTCCTTGCCTTCACGCTCGATCGTGACGTCGTGCCCGTTATCTAGATCACACAAATCAACGTTATCTTGATAGAAGTCAAGAAGGTCCTTCATGATTGTGGATCCAAATCCGAACACTTGAATCTTGGCACTACCTGCAGCAGGCAGATTGTTTTCTGGGCAATTCTTTGCCTTCAGCTCTTCGACATCTTTCTTTGTCCAAACGGGATCGTTTAGATCAATAATGTTAGCATAAATCTGCATCTTAGCACGACTCTGCTTTGCCATTTCAATGCTGGCAGGATCGCCGCTGGTGCGAAGAGCGTGCATATGCTCGCACACCTTGCATACGATGGGATCAGAAGGATCTTGGTTGATGAAGTGGGCACCGTCTGGGGTCTTCGCAGCACAGGAGACCGTGAACTTGTTCTGGTCGTCAGGTTCCTCAACAGACATGACACCGTAGTGAACCCATAGCTCCCGCCACCACTGCAAAGCATTTGGTCCTTGATCGGTGTACGGGGGCAGGATTCGAATCTTGTTCGTACCAACGGATGGCTTCCACCACTGCACGGGGCGACCAAAACGTGCCTGAGCAGCTGCCTTGGCGCGCTCCTCTTCCCACTTTTTCTTTGCCTTGCTCATATCAGTCTTCAACGCCATGTTATCTCCTGTTGTCCTTTTCTGAAACTGTCGGGTTGATCTTTGGTGCAGGCTACTTTTTGCCTACAGGTGTCCGTTTGGCAGGTTCTTCAGCAGGTTCTTCAGCTTTTCTGTGCTCCACTGCTTGTCTAGCTCGATCGCGGGCAGCTGCCATAAGGATAGATGGATTGCTGCTCGCTTCAGCCCTGTAGTTAGCTCCTATCGAGATCAGCATGTCCTTCTTTTGCTCAATGGCATCTTTGCCTGCTTGTAGCATTCCCAGCTGTCTTTTCAATTCTAGATAGTGAAATGTGGCCTTCTGATACTCCTCATTTGTGATGATAGAATTTTCAACCATTTTTTCCGTTAGCTTTACCGTCTTTCCTAGGCTAATTGATTCTTTCTGTGCCTCCTCCCTGATATGATGGTCAACAATAGCTGCTAGTCGTTCAAGCAAAAACTTCTGCTTGGCGACCAAATCCTTCGCGAGTTCGCACGTAGAAGCCCACCAGGCAAACAGTTCAGGCTGCCGAAGAAACTCTCCTTGCAGGTCAGCACTGTCGATGAACAGGTCTTCCTGTAGACCGCTAGTCAGCACAACCCCTGGTTCGAGTTCCAAAGCCGGGTTGCAATGACCAAGTTCTTTTCTGACATGGTGCATGTGCACTTCCTTTGTGTTCTACCTATAAGCACGGAGGCAGGATAACGTATCACTTGTTTGTAGAAATATGGTAACTATGCAGAAATCTTGAGTTCTTTCTTGTCTGTCCATGACGTTGTGGTATAGGAGATGTCGGCAACAATAGGAACTCGGAAGTCGAAATCTTCCATATCCTTTTTGATTATAGGTAGTTGGTCGAGGTCCGATTTGTGGTAGTAGAAAATCAGTTCGTCATGAATAGGCATAACTATGCGAGATTTAGTGCCTTTTAGGATATCATCAACTCTTACAAGTGCGATCTTAAATAGATCAGCCGCGCTCCCTTGGATCAGGAAATTAAGTCCCTGCCGTAACGCTCGTTCGATTTTCCATTTCTCGGTCATCAAGAACTTGCGCCGTACAGCGTCTTTCAGTTCAGGTAGTCTTCGGTAACGTCCAAACCAATTTTGTGCGTACATGTCATTTTGGATTTGCACTTTGGTGCGGGCAATCCAGCGTGCGATGCCTTTGTATGTATCGAAATACTGCTTAATGAAGACTCTACATTGCTCTTCAGTAAATACTTCTACAGGCGTGCTAATTTTGACAGCTAGATTCTTAGCTCCACCGCCATATATGATAAGAAAGTTAATCATTTTAGCAATTTGACGACGTTTTTTGATTTCTTCATGCTTCGGATGCTTCTTGTCATTCAAGATTTTTAGAGCTTCTTTGTAGTCATAACCAAACATCTCACAGCAGGTACGAAGGTGAACGTCCTCGCCTGTGTTGTTGTACACATCAAGTAGAATAGGATCTTGTGAATAATGGGCAGTAAGCCTGATTTCGATTTGACTGTAATCAATTAGCAATAAAAAGAAGTCTTCGTCGCTAAGAATCTTGCCACCACACCTAGGACAGCACGATGGAATAACAACTAAATCTTCCTGGTACCCACAAGGAGGCTTGATAAGTGTAACATCCCCCCCAACACATACTACACGTTTGGGTGGGACAAACGCAGTTCTAATTGTAGTGTCTACTCTAGGTATATTGGTCAAGTTAGGTTTTTTGCTTGAAAGACGTCCTGTACTTACATTTTGATTATACTCACAATGTATTTTCTGGTCTGAAGCAGACATCTCGTATAGATTGTCAACATACGTAGTCTTGAGTTTTCGTGTCTCTCGAAAAGTTTGAAGGTCGGCGGCAATTTGGTACTTAGAAGCTAGATTCTCAAGTACCTCCTTATCCAAGCTAGGTTTACCGCCTTTGGTCTTTTTGTAGAACCTGACTCCTTTAGCTTGCAGCAATGGAATAACTTGAGCGTTGCTTTCGATGTTCACGCTCTTGCCCAGACTTTTCCAGCAGGCCTTTTTCAGCTCTTCTAGTTGTTCAGTCATCTCGGGTGAAATGCGCTTCAAGTATTCTCGATCAACGATTGTGCCTTCGTGCTCCATTCGTAGCAGCACGCGCAGTAATCGACTTTCGATTTGCACATAGAGTTCGCGCAACGACTTGTCAGCCAGAATGAGTGGCTGGAAGCGCTTGAACATAGCCCAGGTGTAGTGCCCGTCAGAGGCGGCATACGGAGTCATCATTCGAATAGGAATGAAGCCGTAGTGCACATCCTTTTTGGGCATTTTGTGTGCGCGGGCGTACTTGGCGCGAAAATCATCTATGACATGTTCCCAAGAAGCTGCGTCGGGATCAATAAAACGTACAGCCAATTCTTTGAGTTTGGAGCTGGCATTTTCATCAATGAGATTATGCATCAACATTGTGTCATGGATGATACCTTGGATGTCGAAACCTTCTGACTTGAGAAAGTGTCCGTCAAATTTATAGTTATGCCAGATAGTGATTCGATCGGGATCTTCGTATAGCTCTTTCAGGTCTTCAAACAGCATTTCTATCGAAAGCTGTTTTTCATCACAGTCAACTTCAATCCATTTTGGCTTCTTTGGATTTTCAGTAGCTGGATCGAGGATTAACTTGGCGTGACGAACAGGGATATAGAAACTGTTTTCAGCTCCGTAACTAAAAGACAGTCCAACTATGTGTGAAGTGAGATGCCTGAGTCCACTGGTTTCAGTGTCGCAGGCGAGGTACTTTTTGGTTCGAAGCTGTTCAAAAACTTCTTTCCACTTAGGCCTGGTATCTATCAGATGGTATCTACCACCAGCCACTCCATGGAATATTTCTACATGCTTAGATGCCATTACAGGCGCGGTGCTCGACGAGCCCCGAATGAGCATGTGATTCTCCTATTTGAGTGCTAGAATATCGACAAGATCTGTAACCTCGTCTTCATCGTCATTTTCGCGACTTTTGCGTTCTTTGTATCTTGCTGCTGCTTCGTGGTTATTTCTGGCGCCTCCAGTTTTTACGTATTTGGCATGAGCTTTTTCGTGCTCAAGTTCATTCTGCCTTTTTTGTGCTTCCTTAAAGGACATTGGTCCTTCACCACTAACCCAATATCCATCTCGGTCTTTTATGATAGGAGCCCAAGACTGTCTAGGTAGTCTGTTCATTTAGCCTACCTTGAACGGCAATTCCTTGGCTTGGAAGCCAGCCGCGCCTCTGTGTCCGCCCCCTTGGCGTGCCTTGCAAACTGCAGAGCAGTCCACTGTTTCCTTGGTGCTGTAGAGCGATATGCTCCATTGCCCGTCGGGGCGCAGGTAGAAGGAGCACATCGCGTCGTATTTGGCTTCGTCCCACAAGGCCTTGAAAAATTGGGAACCTGTCGGTCCTCGGTTTACAGCGAGTAGACGAAGCCCATCAAGTGTAGTAGGGAAGCAGAGCTTGTTTGCCAAGTCAGTGTTGCTGTTGTTCATGCTGGCTTGAATGATCTTACCTCTGTTGCAGGTATCAGTAAGAAACTGAGGCTCACTCTTGAAGACCATTGGCCAGACGTCAGCTGTTGGGGCACATTTGTAGGACTTCATTCCTGTCTGGAAGGTAAGGATGTCTTCACGGTCCTCGTGTTTCCAGATATCATATCGTCCTAGCCAATGAACCGCTATTGGCATAACTTCGGACTTGTTGAAATATCTCCAAGCTAGCTCACAGCCTGCCCAATCGTTGTTATCCGGCTTGTAGCCTGGACACTTAAATTTGAACGCTACGGCGTCAGCAAGGGCACTTTTGTGGTGGTCGAGCCAAGTTAGCTTTTTTGCCACACTCTGGAGCTTGATCATTTCAGCAAAGGGCTGAAGACTGAAATCAACTACAACCACCTTTCGGCCTTCCAGTTTGTCCCAAGAAATGGGATCACCATAGTCCATTCCTATTAGTTCCACCTCTCCGTCAAAATAGTGGAAGGCAATAGCTCCTGCGCATTTTCCATCCAAATCACTACTATGGTATATGACTACTGGATTTGTCATGGTTCTTCTCCTTGCTAATAGGGTGTTAATACTGTTTGGTGCGACCAAAGTTTGGAGGAAGAGCCCCTGTTTTCCAACCAGCCTTCTTTCGAATATCTTTCAGCGTGTGATCAGCGCTGCGTTTCTTGAGTTCGGCTGCCAGCACGTCTCTGTCGTGAAGCTTGGTGCCATGCCCCCCGGCCACCTGTGTCATTTTCAGGGATCCACAGTGCGGGCAGCCGACTAGATCTTTTTCAACAGTGCCATCTTCTTTCATCTGATTGTGAGTTAGGATTTCACTCGTTTCCCCACAATTCTCGCAAAGATAGTCTGCCATGAAGGTAGGCATTGAGTTCTCTTATTTTTCTGTGGTTACGCTGTCGTTCGGTTGTGGTGTATTTGTGCTTGTAGTATTTGATAGATCGACTAGCACTTCGCTTGACCAATCCTCGGTTACCCCAACTGTGAGCCATCCATTTGGTCTCACCGTAGCACCAATTGAAATCAAGAAGATGGAATTTGGTAGTAGACCCAGAATGCATAAGACACCTCCTCGGTATTTGAGAAGGTGTCCGTACTTTTTCCGTGGAACAGAAACATTCTTCTAGTGCCTTCAGCTATGGCTTGTTGTAGCCTTCGACCCCGCGCTGCGACCTCTGCGTGCGTCGCTCCTCGAGCCACATTTCGGCCTCTTGGAGCTTGGTGATGACGAGGCTGTTCTCGCGGCACGGGAACTTCGCGTTGAAGACCTCGATCGTGCGACGCGCGAACTTGATCATGTCGTCGATCTGACAGCCGTTGTCTCCGACCTCGTTGCGCGGTCCGGTCTGTCCAATGAAGGTCACAGAATGATCGCCCACTGAGATGCCACGAGCAATGTCTCCGTTGGGGAACGGGTACGCCCGCACGTTGGGGTTGAAGTTCTCAGGTTCAATTCGTGGCCATTCGTTCTTCATTAGCTGACTTTCTTCCTACTCAGCGATCAGCTGCCGACCCTGAGGCGTGAGACGAAACTGCTCTTCACCCTTCTGTTCTACAACCTCTCGCTTGGCCATATCAAGCAAGGTGTTGCGAAGAAACCCTGCCTTCTTGCCAAGCTCGTCGGCAAGGTCCTCAAGTGGTAGCCATGCCCGCCAGTGGTACTGGTTCATGGTCTCTGCAATCTGCTTCTCATTCTTGTTCAGTGCGCTCATTTTTGTTCTCCTAGCTAATGGCTGACGCCAATTTCTCTTCAATAGACTGCTCAGACTTAGCACGAGCAGCCATCTGTTTCAGTTTGCCTTTGTGTCCATTTTCTTTGTCAGCTTTTGCTGACGCCTTTTTTGCCTTGGCAACAATCTGATCTTTCTGT
>Ga0315295_10003274_pt1 | contig 13784 bp, 19 predicted proteins | sample YL17G14_0_MG_FD_204453 | JGI IMG/M metagenome (GOLD analysis project Ga0315295, IMG submission 204453) | Sediment microbial communities from Yellowstone Lake, YNP, Wyoming, USA - YL17G14_0 | ecosystem: Environmental > Aquatic > Freshwater > Lake > Sediment | place: USA: Wyoming | collected...
TGCAGGTTCGCGGCGATGTACTTCCGGCCGTTGGGCCACATATTGAACGCTGTCACCACGTCGGTGTTCTGGTCGCACCCAGGGTTCGCGTGGTAGGCAATCAGCCAGCGTTCCTCGTCGGCCAGGGACTGGTAGGACGACAGACGTTCCCCAGGTTCTGGCTGGGGTAGGGCAAGGACCTCCCTGGTGGTGGCCTGCTGGAGGTACTTCCACACCCGGACGACCCGCTCGCTCAGGTCGTTCAGGATGACTCTCTTCTCCCATCGGATGCCGTGCAGGGAGTAGGCTCCCGATCCCGCAAAGGGCTCCACGATGGTATCCCCCTCGGGATCTGGATAAAGGTGGGCCAGGGCCTTCTTGCGTCCGAGGTAGTAGAACACCGACTTACGTTACGCCGGGTCAATGGTTGGTCTATCTCCCCCTGGGGACATGACACTCAGATCCAAGGTCATCCACCTGGCCCACGAGAACCCCGAGTTTCGGTCCCAGCTTCTACCCCTGTTGAAGCAGGCCAACAAGCCCATCCTTGAGCCCCTGGGACTCAACGTGGCTGCGGTGAAGAGCGGCCTCGGCGCGATGCTGTACTTCATCGATGCAGAGAGCAACCACTCGAAGTTCTACGAGATGCTCATCGTGCAGGAGTCCAACACGGTGGTCCTGCACCGTCGGTGGGGTGCCTTGACCGACACGGGGGACACCGGGCGGGTGGACAAGAAGGATGAGTTCTTCCCGACGCTGGGCATGGCCCAGGCGGCGATGGCGAGGATCTATCGGGAGAAGGTGGGGAAGGGCTACAGGGACACCTTCAACCGGAAGATGCACGTCAGTCCGGTGGATGATCGCCCGTTGCCCCTCGGTCAGTATCCTGTGGGGCTGACCAGGAACGTCGGTTTCGGGTGGGGCACCCAGTCGGCCACCCGCTGCATCCCAGGGCTCCGTGTCCTTCAGGAGAAGGTGGACGAGGCCCGGGAAGACATCGACAGGGCGGACCTGGCCGAGTTGCTGATGGACATCACAGCGGCGAACACCCTGGTCGATCAGCTCATGCGGAATCCCCAGGCCGTGGACGTGGAGACCAACCGGAGCATGGGGGACATCCTGGCCGAGAAGCTGGGCCCGATGGTCCGCCGCATCCGGGCACTCCAGGGCGAGCTCATCCCCAGGATCAAGCCTGACCTGGCCAAGCTCAAGGGCGAGCTGATCTGGGTGTCGAACTACCTTCAGGGGCAGCTCTCCTACTGCAAGGTGGCCTCGGCGTACCTGATGACCAGGACGGCGGCACGTCCGTTGGGTGAGATCGCTCAGGAGATCTACCGGCTGTGGAAGCCGGTGAACTTCGCCGCGAAGCCCTACCTCGAAGCAATGATGTCCATGGACTCGATCAATGACGACTACGGTGCTGACAGCGGCCGGTCGGTTGTCAGCTACTTCCTGGTGAACGCCTCGGGGTTCCGTGGCCCGGATGCCAAGCGCATCAAGGCCGAACTGAAGGCAATGTTGAAGTAGCACCTGGGATCGGGCGTAAGGTACTTCTATGCCCGCCTCAACGATGGCGGGAGAAGGAGTCCCCCCATGACCGACCCGAACCGTACCCACATCACTGCCATCATCGACCGTAGCGGGTCGATGGAGGGCCTCACCAACGAGACCGTCACTGGTTTCAACAAGTACCTGAAGGACCAGAAGGCCCTTCCGGGCAGTGCCACACTCACCCTGGTGCTGTTCAACACGGACTACACGGTGGTCCATGACGCCGTGGACATCCAGAAGGTGCCTGACATCACTGCCGACTTCTACAGTGCCAATGGGTACACGGCGCTGTACGACGCCATGGCAGAAGCCATCAAGCGCACGGGTGCATCTCTGGCTGCAAAGCCCGAGGCGGAGCGCCCTGGTGCGGTGATCGTCCTGGTGATGACCGACGGACAGGAGAACTCATCCAAGGAGTTCAAGGGTGAACAAGGTCGGGTGGCGATCCAGAAGATGGTCAAGCACCAGACCGGCAGGTACTCCTGGAACTTCGTGTTCATGGGTGCTAACATCGACGCCAAGGCCGTCGGCGCGAACCTGGGGGTCCATGTGGACTTCGCCATGAACTACATGCCGGACAGCCAGGGCACGTCCGAGGCGTACCGTCTCCTGAGCGTGGGTACCCAGGCGGTGCGGGACCACAGCTCCAAGGGCGGGGACATGAAGTCCGTCAAGTTCTTCAATGACCCCAATGCCGTGATCGGGCAGGACCCGTCGAAGAAGTCCAAGTCCAGCAAGTCCTAGTCTCTTCCCACCATGTAGCTATCGCACATCGCCTGATGCCGGTCGCACAGGGCAGTGCCCTTCAGGAACACCCGGCCAGCAATGGCGGTTCCATCCATCCCGCGGACCGTGTACCTTATGATCTCGCCGGGTTTCCCGCACACCACGCACAGGTCTTCGTCTTCGGAGGCAGCCCTTCTCATGGGCAGGATCTCCCCTCCCTGGATCATCGGCAGGATGTGGACTCGAATGGAGGGTTGGGCATAGGCCAGGCGGATGAGCTTTGATCTCAGGGTACTCATGTTCCCCAGTGACGATAGGCAGGCTATTCTCGTCGTAATGTATGGACAAGGCACTACTGGTCGGAATCAATGCCTACCATGGCGCACCGCTCCAAGGGTGCATCAACGACGTGGATGACATGGCGAAGTTCATCCGGGCATCGTGCAACTTCACGAAGGCCGCGATGATGCGCCTGACGAACCACGCTGCAACTGCGACGGCCATCCTGTCTGGCTTGAACTGGCTGGTGGTGAATGCCAAACCCGGGGACCGCCTGCTGTTCCACTACAGCGGCCATGGTGCCCAGGTGCCAACGAGGACCGCGGGCGAGGTGGATGGCCTGGATGAAGTGATCTGCCCGGTGGACTTTGACTGGACGGACAAACGCCTGATCCGTGACAAGCAGTTCCACACGATCTTCGGGAAGATTCCTGCGGGGGTCGAGTTCGTGTGGATCAGTGATTCCTGCCACAGTGGGGATCTGTCGAAGGCGGAACTCGGCCATGCTGTGAGGACCATGCCGGTACCAGGCCACATCATGGCGGACCTGGTGAAGGCACGGGCACTACCGAAGAAGACCAGGGATGCCACCTTCAACGGGGTGCTTATCTCTGGGTGCAAGTCCAACCAGACATCTGCTGATGCGGTGTTTGGCACCAGGTACAACGGGGCCCTGACCCACTTCCTGCTGGAAGAGCTCAACAAGAACCCCCTGGAACCGTTGAACCATGTGGTCCCCAACGTGGTCGCGGCGTTGAAGGCCGGTGGCTACCGCCAGACGCCCTGCCTGGAGGGGTCGCCGTCCGTGAAGGACAGGGGATTCCTCGTGTCCCCAGAGAAGAAGTGATGGCCCATCGTCGGAAATCCCGCCCGTCGGCCAAGGGTGACTGCTACGAGGCTGCCGGGAAGTACATGATGGACCAGTGCCTCATCAAGGGGGATTCCTGTAGGCTTACCCTGGTCCATGGGGAAGTGGCAGGACAGGGAGGTCTGTCCGGGCTGACCTTCGGCCACGCCTGGGTACTCGACGGGGAAACGGTGATCGACCGATCCAATGGCCGGAACATCCGAATGCCACGGATGTTGTACTACGCACTGGGCGGGGTCGAACACATGGGCAACACCCACGAGTACGACTGGGAGCTGGCCCGCGTCAACATACTGAAGTTCAAGCACTGGGGTCCGTGGGATCTCAAGACCCGGAGTGGTCTATGAAGGATGACCTATTCGTTTCCCCGTCCGAGAAGTACACCCCCGTTGATACCCTGGACCTCAGGGATGTCGGGCTGTCCGCGGTGCGTGTTGCTGCCAGGTTCCTTGCGTCCAAGGAGAAGTACCCCTGGGACGAGTGCATCGAGGACCAGATGGAGCGGTACCACGACAAGGAGACCGCCGAGAAGGTCTGCGGGACCATCAAGGCGAAGTCCCAGGGCATCGGCGGCCACAAGTGACTTCTTCTGGGCATGGACATTCCCTGACCTGAAGCAGCCGGAAAGTTTGTGTCGGTCGTCTCCTCGGGCGTAATACCCCCGGAGGCAACATGGCACGAACGCCCAACACGCCCAACAACACCCCTTCCCAGAACAGCAACAACGTCACCAAGTTCGCCCTGCACAACTTCAAGGGCGACGCGACCAAGTACTTCAGGGTCGAGTCCGAGGACCTCGCCTCGAAGGGCGCGGTCGAGGCCCGCAAGCCCAGCCACCACATCCTGGTGGTGGACCGCTCGGGCAGCATGTACGGGGACATCCCCGAGGTGCGGACCACCCTGGAGAAGCTGATGACCCTCAGCGAGTTCAAGGACCCGTCGCTGCGGGTGTCCCTGATCTCGTACTCCAGCATGGGCGACGTGAAGCTCCACTTCAGCAAGGTCACGGTCGAGGACGTGATGGCGACCGGCAGCCCCTACGTGAAGGAGATCCGCAGCCTCCAGGCGACGTGCATGACGTGCATCTCCCAGGGCCTGGTCATGGCCGAGACCCTGGTGGACGACGCGGACACCACGGCGATCACCCTGCACACGGACGGCTACGCCAACGACCGCAGCCCGATGCAGGAGTCCGTGGCGATCAAGGCCGCGGTCGCCAAGCTCCAGAAGCACCCAGGCGTGTTCTGCAACACCATTGGCTACCGCGAGTGGTGCGACTACAACCTCCTCGCTGGCATCTCCAACGCCCTGTCCGGTGTCTGCCTCCAGGCCAAGGGGGTCAAGCAGGTATACGAGAGCGTGTACCAGACCACCAAGCTCCTGGCGGGTTCCTTGGCGTCGGCCATCGAGCTCCCGGCGGGGAGCGCCAACCACGTCCTGTTCGTGTCCCGCAGCGCCCGCAAGGTGCTGGGAGCCAAGGGCGTGACCCTGCTGGTGAAGGGCCTGGCCCCGACGGACGACAAGGCCGCGTACCGGCTGACCGAGCTGTCCGCCAAGGACTACGGCAACCTCAAGGTGCCGGTCAACGGGCAGGACGCTCCGGTGGAGCCCATCATGGCCTACTCACGGGCCCTGGTCTCGGACGGCGAGCTGAACGCATCCAAGTACGCGATGGTGGCGACCCGGTGCGGCGAGCTTCTCGGTGCCCACAGTCGCGCCCTGGTGGCATCGGACATCGCCGCGATGGCGGATGGCGTCGAGCACTACCTGTTCGACCGGGTGCAGTTCATCCCGACCCCGAACTACGGCCTCCCGTTCACCGGCCCGTCCGTGCTGACGGTCCTGGCCTACCTGAACGGCCACACGGACACCCTGAGCGTGAACCTGCCGGACCTGGCGGCTGGCTACAAGCGCCGGGGCATCAAGCGCATCCCCGGCACCCGCCTGCCGGACGGCACGGTCGATGACCCCACGGTGGCATCGAAGGTGCGGGCGGGCGGCGACGGCTGGGTGAAGGTGGGGTCTTTCGACCTGAACCGCAACACGGCCACGGTGAACATGCTGGTGTCGCAGCCCATCGACCTGTTCAAGAAGGGCAGCACGACCCGGGTGGCGTCGGTCGCGGGCGTCAACCTCGACAACCTGCGGTCGTACAACAACTACACCCTCGTGGGTGACGGCCTCCTCAACGTCCAGACCCTCAACCTGCGGACCTCCAGCCAGAAGGTGATCGACGGGCTGATGGCTCTCAAGGCCCCGCTCAGCCTGGACCCCAAGGCCGGGCAGCCGTTCACGCTGACCCTCTCCGGGCTCCCGCTGGTGGACTACGACCTCAACGTGTCCGTGGTGGACAAGCCGACCGTGCAGCGGCTCACCCAGCTCACCGTCCTGTCCAAGATCCTCAACGGTGTGGTCAAGGGTGAAGCCTCGGGGTTCACCCCGGAGCAGATGACCGAGCTCAAGGGCCACTACCTCACCCCGGCGTTGTACTTCAGCCCGCCGACGACCACCTCCTACGCGGACCTGAACGACGCCATCGCCAAGGGCGAGGTGGACACCAAGCTGTCCTACAAGGTGGACCTGGGGACGCCCGACATCACCAACATGGGCAAGCTGCGCTCGGGCAATGAGTACCTCCAGCGCCGGTTCACGCTGAAGGCCAACGGCTCCGACATCGAGAAGCCGACCATGGACTACCTGATGGTGCCGGGCGCGGTGTGGGACATCAAGAAGCTCACCGCCCGCACGATCCTGGACTCCGTGGACGACGTGTCCTACCCGATCTACGAGGGTGTTCTCGGGCTGGGTCAGGGCACCGAGGTCAAGGCCCTGCTGAAGATCGTGGGCTGCATGGACCCGGACAAGTTCCTGTTGGACATCCGGGGCGCGAACGCGACGGACGCCGTGCGCGAGGCCATCAAGTTCGTGGACGCCGCCATCGAGTCGGTCTACGAGGTGCTCCGTCCCCTGGCGTTCTACGTCGGGGCGACGGGCCTGGTGCCCGACACGCTGGGGTCCAAGGCGATGACCGCGGACGACTTCACCAAGGCGTACCCCAACGCCAAGCTGTCCAAGGCCGAGAAGGAGGAGGGCTCCTTCTTTGCCCTGCCCGACGGGACCGTGCTCACCGTGTACGTGAAGGCCGAGCACTTCTCGACCGCCCCTGCCTCCGCCGCCCCCTGATCTCTTCCGCTACCCGTCCTATCCTACCTGGGGGGCATGGACTTTCCCCGATCCAAAATCCAGAAGCGACGGTAGTGAAGGTCACCAAGAACGATCCGCGTATCCCGAATGGGTGTGTCGTGCGTGGGTATGATCCTGACGATCAGACCCCCGGGCCCAGATTGACCGGGCACAACTGGCTGGCTACCCACGAGTGCGGCTGGCGGACGTGGTGGGGGTCATATCCATCTGCCGTGTTTGCCGCACGGGTACATGTCAACAAGTGCCGGTCGCGAGGGCGTGCCCCGGTTCGGTGACGTTCCTATCCCTGTTGGGATTTGGGGCACCCATGGCAAACACAGGTCGTCACCCGGTAGTGGTTCCCGATCAGCCCAAGACCAACTGGGTGGATCTGGGGTTCAAGATCCTATCGATGTTCATCCTCCCCCTCCTGGTGGTGGGCATCACGATGTGGAACGAGCAATCGCTCACCAAGGAACGGATCGCGAACATACAACGGGAGCAGGCTGACGCCCACAGCCAGCTTGACGCCGTGAACAACCGGCTCAATCAAATAGCCCTGACGGTGCAGGAGACCAACGGGCAGATCCACGAGCTTCGGACGATACTGGATTTCATCCGTGGCCAGGTCGCCAATCAGGCTCACCCCGTGAACAACCCCCGAGGAGGTGTCCGATGATCAATCGTCGCACGCTGGGAATCGTTTGCGGGGCAGCGTCATTGCTGGCCGTAGTGGCTGGGACCGTGTTGCTCCCAGCAAGGGACCTTCATCCTCGGGCTCCCCAGAGCCGACCGATGATGGTGATGTCGCGTGCCGACATGGCCCGTCTGGACAACCTGCATCAGACGGCCTTGGCCCAGCATGATGAGATCGTAGTGCTGACGAGTGATACTCGTCGGTTGTCTGAAATCCTTGCCGCCAGACAGGTTGTGGAGGTGACGACTCCCCCCCAGTCCCCCCAGCCCCATCGGGAACGTATCGCTCAACACAGGGGTCCGAATCCGGGTAGGGTAGCTGCACCCTAGTTACCCGGAGTACCCGATGAGCGACACCCCCGAGATGAAGTTGAACGAGGAAGAGTCCAAGGTCATCACCACCCTGCATCGCCAGGCGCAGGAAATCGTCCACGCCATCGGACAGGCAGAGGTCCACAAGGCCAAGCTCCTGTCGCAACTGGCCGATGTCGAGGAACGGGCCCAGGGCACCATGAACGGCGTCGGTGCCAGGTTGAACATCCCACAGGGAGCACCGTGGCAGATCCGACCGGATGGGACGATCATCCTGATGGACCCGAAGACCGGCCAGCCCCAGGTTTCTCCTCAGGGCCCCCCGCTGCACGTCGTTCCTCCCTCGCAGTAGCCCGTCTATCCTCCCCCCCGGGTGTGGAAACCCGCACGTCCTACCAGAGACAACGCCGCCAGCGAGGCCGGGCGAGGGTCGAGTCCCACCGGTACTACCTGAAACATCGCGCCCAGAACAAGGTGCGCGCGAAGAAACGGTATCGCCGGATGCGGACCAACTCGTTGTTTAAGCGACACCAGAAGTTGTACCGTTTGCACCCGGGGAGATTCCACCGTCGGATGGCGGCGGATGTCGAGCTCATGGGGTTGCCGTTCTGGTCATCATCCATGGGGGACGGGATCGTGGTGGCCGTGGATGACGACGAGGTGTTCGTCCTCCTGGCGCACGGGTCAGGGGATGTAGAGTCCTACTACTTCCAAGACTTCCTCGACACGGTGACCTTCATCGAGGAAACAGACATCGACACGTTCTTCAACGCGATGGACGCGGCGATGGGCGTATCCCTTGATGCTGCTGCCGTGTCCGATGCAATGGTGAGGCTGCTCGATGGCGAAGCTGGAGCGCAGGGACCTTGAAGAGGTAGGCCGCCTGTGGGTCAAGTACATCAAAGAGGAGGCCCGCAAAGACGCGAAGAAGTCCACCTTCATACCCAGGGACCGTGAGTTCTACAACAGTTTTGAGTACCGGGTCGAGAAGGGGGGCATCGTCGCCATCTACTCGACTTGGCCCTGGCTGGACCTCATAACTGAAGGCACCCGGGGGCCGTACAAGATGAAGTGGTTGACCCACCAGAAGGGGGTGGATATCGTCCCGCTGGCCCAGGCGGATGGTACCATGGCCTTCAGAACCACCCCGTTGACCCTCGCCAAAGCCTGGATACATCCGAAGATCGCCAAGCACACGTTCATCAACAGGGCCTACGAACGGGCGGTCTCGGAACTTCTCGACAAGGTGCTCAACAAGGCATTCGATGCAGCCGGTAGCCGGTGAAGTCACCATCATCTGTCTGACTGACGAGGTGAACCTTCGTGATCTCGGGGTACGTCTGACCCGTGGCGCGAAGGTAGAGGTCCCTCTGTCGGCCGCAATGAAGTCCCGGGATCTCCAGCGGGCCAAGGTGGATGGAACGGTGTTCACGCAGACGCTCCGGGCGTCCGCGATCCGGGCGCACGAGTATGCTTCGTCGGACACCACCACGTCACAATCCCCACGGTTTCAGCCCCCTGCACCGGCCCCAGTGGACATGGCTCCGTTGCTGGGTGTAGTACAGGCGTTGACCGAAGAGGTGCGGAGCCTCCGAGCTGAGGTCACCTTGTTGAAGCAGGCCCCGGCACCAGTGGCTTACCTCGATCCAGAGGTCCTCCGAGATGTGCTGTCTTCCATTTCGGCTCAGGCACCCAGGCAACCCGTTGCCACCCATCAAATTGTCCCCACCCAGCCCCCGGACGATCCCGTGTTCATCCCCGAGCGCATCATGGACGACTCCCTGAAGCCATCGTTGGACGTGAAGTCCCATCGGGCGGAAGCATCCGGCGTGGACGATGCTGCGAAAACCCTGAGGTCCGTACGTAAACGTCCTCGGTAGGGTTGAAGCATGGCGAAGAGTCCAACGCAGGAAGCTCAGGCGATCATTGTGGGCTGCGGGCTGGATGTGGGGACGATGAATGTCGTATCGGCCCGGAAGACCCTGACCGGAGTCGAGACGAAGCGGGTACGGGATGCTTTCCTTGAGCTTCCCGCAGAGTCGAAGAAGATGCTGAAGCTGGCCAACGTGTCCTACGTGGAGCGCGAGGACGAGCTTCTCATCCTTGGGGACGCCGCGATGGACACCGCGAACATCTTCGGCCGGGAGGCTCGTCGTCCCTTGTCCGCAGGGTTGATATCCTCGTCCGACCTGGACGCCATGGAGATCCTCGGTCTGCTCATCAAGAACGTCCTGGGGGCTCCCAGGGCATCCAACGAGCACTGCTACTTCAGCATACCTGCTGCCCCGGTGGACCGTCCCGGCTACGACGTGATCTACCATCGGGGGGTGCTGGAGAAGATCATCCGGGAGTGCGGGTACACCCCCACGGCCGGGAACGAAGCCATGGCGATCATCTACGCAGAGACCGCCAAGGAGAACTTCTCCGGGATCGGGCTCTCGTTCGGGTCGGGAATGACGAACGTGGCCCTGGCGATGAACACCATCGAGGGCCTGTCGTTCAGTGTTGCGAGGGCTGGGGACTGGATCGACTCGGGTGCTGCCAAGTCCATTGGCAGCACGGCCAGTCGTCTGTGTGCCCTGAAGGAGAAGGGCCTGGATCTGAATGCTCCGAAGACCCGCGATCAGGAGGCCCTGACGTTCTACTACCGGAACCTGGTCGAGTACGTGATCGACCAGATCGCCCTCCAGTTCGCCCAGGTGCAGGGGCGGTTCAGCATCCCGAAGCCCATCCCGATCATCGTGTCGGGTGGGACATCCAAGGCTGGTGGTTTCCTGGAGTTCTTCAAGGGCGTGTTCGACAAGAAGCGCAAGAAGTTCCCGGTTGAGATATCTGAAATCCGGGCCGCAACCGACCCGCTCAACGCCGTGGCGAACGGCCTGCTCGTGCAGGCCATGCAGGAGAACGACGAGTGATAACACTGGATTATCCCGTGGTGATCAATTCCCCCGAGGATTTGCAAACCCTCATCAATGACATCCTGGGTGACGATGGTCTGCGCTACCTGTTTCGCCCCCTTGAAGATGACCCCCAGTTGATGTCGATCTGGGAAGGGACGACCGTGTCCGTATCTACACAGCGCACCGTGGAAGATGCCCTCAGGAAGCCGCCCGTCGTGGAACACCTCAGTGAGAAACTCAGGCTCCAGGATGGTTTCCCCGACCGGCTGAAGAAGCTGGAGGCCCGCAGGCGTAGGGGAGCCAGGGTCCTGAATATCCTGCGAAGGGCAAAGGCAATCACCGGCCCTACCATCTGGGACGTGCTGGTGAAGGTAACCCCGAGTCGGTATCGGGGATGGATGGCCAGGGCTACCCGGCTACCAATCGTTCGAGTGGAGTCTGGTCTTGAAGGATGACATCGATCTGACGCCTGAGTGCGTCTACCAGCATCCTGGTCAGCCCTGCTGGGGACCCGTGGCAGATCATGGTGTGTCGGCCGTCATCCTGACGTGTACGGGCCACAGCCAGGTCCCCCATTCAGGGATCTACTACACCGAGGAAGAGATCAATCAGGCCCGGTTGACCGGGGGCCGCTTACGGGGCTCTCAGCTTCATCCGGCGACTGATCCAGTACCCCCCAAGGAGCTCGACGGCATCTGGGACGACCGACCCATGCCTGAGCGGTTTGATGACAGCGAGGGGTTCGCAGCGGCGTTCAAGAACGTGATGCACCCGTCCCGGCCCGCGAACATCCACGCGCCACCCGCGAAGCCCCTGCACGTCCCCGAGCCCGAGCCCCCACCCGTGGCAGCCAAGAAAGTCCGGCTCGTTGTGGACGGCACGGAGGACATCCCGGACAAATGGAAAGACTACTTGTGAAGGATCCCCCCTGCAACTGGGCACCGATAGCGAATGATGACAATCCCTGCTACGGCGATGTGTCCCTGGTGGTGGTCAATGACCCTGCGAACGGGGACCAGGATGCGGTGTATGCCTGCGAGGGCCATCGTCGGATGGTCCAGCTAGGGTTCTATCTCAACGAGGGGGAGCCCATGCCGGAAGACACCGACCCTGATGCCGAGCCACTGTCTGTACTATGGGCAACAGACCCTGGGGATGACCCCGAGGATGGTGGCCCGTGTACTACTTCCTGACCGCAGCAATCCTCAACCGCCTGGTGAAAGAACTCAGGGACTTCTGGTCAGCCCATCCGAAGTACCCTGACATCATCAACAACATCCAGGGGAAGTACTCGTTCGAGACCCGCCCCCAGTACGGCATCATCGTGAAGACGGGCAGTGCGAACCATATTCGTCTGTCTGCTGACAACTTCATGGGGACGGTGCAGAGCTATGTGGCCCTCGCTAGGGTGGTGGGCTATCAGGGTGCTTCCTGTGAATGGGTGAAGGAAGACTCCCTCGCCATTCAGGCCAATGGGGGTAGGTTCCCGACGCCCCCTGGAGTCTACTACGTCGAGATGACTGGGGACGAGGAGTTCTATGTGGACCCTTTGCTCGACGTGATCAACGAGCGGGTCACGATGACCACGGCATCCGAAGGGGTGCTCCAGCAAGTCCCCTACGCTGCGAGCCTGCGTCTGATCGAGGTTCCGTCCGGGCGCTTGTACGTCCAGGGGACGGACTACACCATCGGGGCTGATGGGGTGACCATCTACCTCCGGTCTCCCTTGTTGACCGGAATGGCGTTGTCGGCCACCTACCGTTACACGGGGGAGCCCACCGGACCTTGGGAAGCGAAGTCCATGATGGGCTACAACAAGGCTATTCCAGGGGTGGTGATGGTCTTTGGCCGACGTGGTGTGAAGGGGGACAGGTTCGCGGTACTGGTCAACCCGACTCGTGAGGATGCCTACCTGGAATACGGTGGCAAGTGGGACCTCAGCATCGACATCGACATCATCGCCCGTGACCCCTACGCACAACGCGAGATCGCGGACATGACGGCGATGTTCCTGTGGGCCAGTTTGCGAAACAACGTCATCGACCAGGGCATCGACATCACCGAAGTGGCGATGGGTGGTGAGACCGAGGAGGTCCACGACGAGAACGCCGATGACTACTTCTACAACTCCACCCTGACGATGACCATCCAGACCGACTGGTTCACTTTTGTCCCACTCGCCCCTCGTATCCTGTCCGTGGCCGAGACCCTGGTGGGCCTGCCTGATGGGCTGACCTTGTCGCAGTACCAGGACCCGTTCTACGGAGCCCGGTTCGCATCCTACTCCAAGGTGTCGTGATGCCCACCTATCGTTTCCAGTGTGATTCCTGTGGTCTGAACTTCACTGCCCAGAAGAATCCCGACACCACCGAGACCAAGTGCGAGTGCGGGGCGATGGCCAAGCGGGATCTTCCCAGGGATGTGAACGTGACCGTTTCGGGTGGAAACGTGGACACTAGCAAGGACGCCACGGGGCTGTCCGGCATCGACTACAACTTCGACCGGGCCGTCGGGGAGAGTTCTCGCAAGAACTGGAAGGCCATCTCCCAGCGCCAGCGGGAGAAGATCGATATCGTCCGGGCCAACAACGCCACCGGGTGGGATCTGTCACGGATGCCTGATGGGGGATACCGGGTGATGACCCCGGAGGAGCGTCAGATGTCCGAGAACGCCAGGACCTTCCATGACAAGATGCAGGCGCACGCGCGGAAGCTGGGCTGGAAGCCCTAGAGCCAGGTGTTTGAGTCGTAGGAGTCGTCCGGGTCGGGATGCCCCCGGCTGGTGCCGTACTCGACCTTGAGCTTCTCCTGATCGTCTCGCAGGGTGTCCCAGAAATACCCGTGGTGGGGCCGTTCAACGACCTCTACGGTCCAGCGTTTCCAATGGGGGCTGAAGTAGACCTTAGCTACCTTGACCAGGCCCCCCGTGAAGTCGTCGTGCCCGTGGGACAGGTACCACTGCGAGGGGACGTAGATGTCGGTGCCCACGGCCGGAAGGGTGGGATCATTGGGTGGTTTGTCCTGGTTCGTCATGGCGTCCTCATGTCTCTATTACGCCCCATGGGCGTAGGTCAGCATGATGGGCGCATCCGGGCTAGACTGGGCTGAAACCTCTAGTGGGTGGCCCGCCACTCGCCACGAGCCTTGACCATCTCGTCCTCCTACCTACTGCTTGCGAAGCTCGCCGCGTGAGGGGCCTTCCTTCGTCCAGTCCACCCATTCCTTCAGGAGCTCCGGGGTCATGGCCGAGATGAGCACCGTGTCTGCCATGCCCCACCGCTCGTCCCTCAT
>Ga0315295_10003276_pt1 | contig 13778 bp, 9 predicted proteins | sample YL17G14_0_MG_FD_204453 | JGI IMG/M metagenome (GOLD analysis project Ga0315295, IMG submission 204453) | Sediment microbial communities from Yellowstone Lake, YNP, Wyoming, USA - YL17G14_0 | ecosystem: Environmental > Aquatic > Freshwater > Lake > Sediment | place: USA: Wyoming | collected...
TACCCAGTATTTTTTTTGTAAGGCCGATATTCGCGATTTCGTTTCCGCCGCCAATGTTGTAAGTTTCGCCGGCTTTACCGTTATGTAAAATAAAATTAATCGCGTCGCAATTATCCAATACATAAATCCAGTCCCTTACATTGCTCCCATCGGCATATAACGGAACTTTTTTATCGCAAAGCGCGTTCGTAATAAAAAGAGGGATTATCTTCTCGGGATATTGATACGGACCGAAATTGTTGGAACTTCTTGTCGTAATTACAGGAAGCCCGTAAGTAATAAAGTATGAGCGGACAAGAAGGTCTGCAGCCGCTTTGCTGGCGGCATAAGGAGAATTCGGTTTGAGCGTTGAATTCTCATTAAACTTTCCTTTTGTAATGCTGCCGTAAACTTCGTCGGTACTAATATGAAGGATGCGTTTGATTTTAAATTTTCTTGCTGCCTCTAATAAAATATGTGTTCCTATAACATTTGTTCTTATAAATTCTTTGCTATACTTTATGGAACGATCCACGTGGCTTTCAGCGGCAAAATTTATAACACAATCGCATTCTTTTACTATTCTTTCAACTAGCTTCCTGTTACAAATATCCCCTTTAACAAACTGATGTCTCGAATCCTTCTTTATATCTCTAAGATTCTCCAGATTCCCGCTATATGTCAATTTATCCAGATTAATAATCCTTATCGTCCCTCGTCCCTCGTCTCTCGTCCCTCGTAAAATGTGCCTAACAAAGTTCGACCCTATAAACCCCGCCCCGCCTGTAACTAAAATCTTCTTGTACATAACGATTGTCTGTAGTTGCCCAATTTACCTGTGCCCCGAAGGGGTATTGGGCAATATAGCGCTTGCCTGATAAATCAGGCAACTACATCGGTATAATTTTAGTTGCCCAATTTACCTGTGCCCCGAAGGGGTATTGGGCAAAAAACATCTTTTAGCTCCATAAATGGAGCAACTACATTATCATTTAACAGTTTTGTGTCTTACTTTCTTTGCCACTAACTCGTTTGCTCTTAAAAGCGACTCAAAGGTTCCGGAATCCGTCCACCACCCGTTGAGAATATTGTAGGTAAGCTCGCCTTTCTTAAGATACGCATTGTTTACATCGGTGATTTCCAATTCTTTTCTCTTTGACGGCTTTAGCGTTCTGATAATATCAAAAACCTGAGAATCGTACATGTATATACCTGTGATAATATAATTCGATTTTGGCTTTTTTGGTTTTTCTACTATGCATTTGATTTTTTTGCCTTTTCCGCCGGAGGCGGATCCCTGCCTGACCGGCAGGCAGGCGCCTTTGGCGGATAACTCTACTACACCGAATCGCTCTGGATCAGGAACTTTTTTAATAAGTATTTTTGCGCCTTTCGGCTGTTTTTCAAAATCTTCAACAGCGATTTTTATGCTTTTTTCTATGATATTATCTCCCAAAATAACGACGATTTTATCATTGTCAGCGAAATGCTCTGCCAGTCGAAGCGCGTCCGCGATACCGCCTTCGCCTTCCTGGTACGCATAATTCAGGTGCTTCAGCCCGAATTCCTGGCCGTTACCCAAAAGCCTCAAAAATTCACCAGCATGATTTCCGCCGGTTACCACCAGAATATCTTTAATACCCGCATCTACCAATGTCTGAATAGGGTAATATATCATGGGTTTATTATAGACCGGGAGCAGGTGCTTATTTGTGATTTTAGTCAAGGGGTAAAGCCTTTTCCCCAAACCGCCAGCTAATACAACGCCTTTTAATGGCATCGTTATCTCCTTAAATTTAAGGGGTTACTACTTGTTCATTATAATATTTTGTTACTAATAGTTACTAAATGGTTACTAAACAAAACCAATAGGCAGGTTTGTTACTAAAAGTTGCTATTAGGGCAACCTCTAGTAACCAATAGTAACCAAACTTGCATAATATAGTGTTTTAGTAACTCTTAGTAACCACATTCGAATTTGCGTATCAATCATTTCCTCCAATCAAACTGTATATCGTTATCAAACGCATCCACCCTATATTCATCAGGATTTTTATGATTGTATGCTTCGGTCGGGGTATTGATTACGATAGATTCTTCGTCCGCAATGCATTTAAAACCATGGTATACATTCGGAGGAATAGTAACGAGTTTCGGCTCATCCAGGCTCAAGATCATATCCATTATTTGGTTATATGTAGGTGATTTTTTTCTTGCGTCGTAAAGCCCGAGCCTAATTTTGCCTTTGATGCAGCAGAAATAATCCATTTGAATTTTGTGATAATGCCAGGCTTTTACAACACCTGGCTTCGCAGTCGTCATGTAAACCTGGCCGAATTTCTTAAACGATTCGTCATCGGAACGGAGCATCTCCATAAGCCTGCCCCGCTCATCCGGAATCACCTTAAGATTTTTTATTCTTACACCGTCAATCATATTATGTCTCTATTTAAAAATAACATATATCCACTTTTAACTTTTAACTTGTACTTTTTACTTTTTACTTTTAACTTTTTCTCCCCATGCCTATATATATAAATCCCAACTTCTTCATCGCCTTGGGATCGTAGATATTCCTTCCGTCTATTATTATCGGCTGGTTCAATAATTTCTTTATCTTTTTAAAATCCAACTTCTTAAATTCATTCCATTCGGTTAATATGAGCAAACAATCGCTTTTTCTTGCAGCTTCATAGGCAGAGTTGCAGAATTTTATATTTTTTAAAACCTTTTTTGCTTTCCTCATCGCTTTCGGGTCGTATGCCTTTACATTGCAGCCCGACGCCTCGAGTCTATTAATGATATCAATGGAAGGCGCGGATCTTATGTCATCGGTATTTGATTTGAAAGATAATCCTAATACGCCTATTGTTTTTCCGGGTAAATTCCAAAGCGCATCGCCTATTTTTTTAATAAAAATTTCCTTCTGATTCTCGTTAATCTCCCTTACTTCTTTCAGCAGACCGAAATCATATCCTAACTTGTCGGCTATATGTATAAATGCGTTAACATCTTTCGGAAAACAACTTCCGCCGTAACCTATGCCGGCATCAAGAAAACTCGTATTAATACGCTTGTCGAGGCCTATGCCTTTTGCCACCTCAACTATATCTGCTCCTACTAACTCACATATATTGCTTACCGCGTTTATAAAGGAAATCTTTGCGGCGAGAAAAGAATTGGAAGCGTGTTTTATTATTTCCGCGCCTTTAATATCGGTAACGACAAAAGTCGCCTTAAGGGGTTTGTACAGTTCTATAAGAATATCCTTTGCTTTTTTTGATTCTACGCCTATTACTATCCTATCCGGGTTCATAAAATCTTCTATGGCGGTTCCTTCTCTTAAAAATTCCGGATTCGAGGCTATGTCAAACCCGACTCTTTTTTTCTTAAAAGTGTTTATAACGTCTTTTACCCTTTCTCCCGTTTCAACCGGAACAGTGCTTTTTTCTACTATCAGTTTATAAGAATCGATATGAACGGCGATATCCTTTGATACTTTTTCTAAATATTTTAAGTCGGCTTCGCCGTTATCTTTGGAAGGCGTGCCTACGCAAATAAAAATTATTTCGCTTTTCGTTACTGCATCTTTTATGCTGTTTGTAAACCTAAGCCTTGCCTCTTTTGAATTGCGCCTGACCATTTCTTCTAGTCCCGGCTCGTATATGGCGATGATGCCTTTCTTCAAAGACTCTATTTTTTCAATATCGTTGTCAGCGCATATTACATTATTGCCTAAATCGGCAAAGCAGGAGCCTGTGACAAGGCCTACATACCCTGAACCTATAATACTTATATTCATTATATTGACCTTATGCTAGAGATAAAATTATATCATATGAAAAATACCGAAGCAAACAAAATTACATCAAGCTGTGTATTTGAATAGTCGCATTACATTTTTTCCATGCACAGATTAGCGCAGCGTATAACCCATTGTTGCGCTATGCGCTATGTGCTTTGGGCCCACAGCCCATAGTAGTTGCCCAATTTATTGGGCCTGTGCTTTGCTCGATAAATCGAGCAACTACAACGCTGGTGTAGTTGCCCAATTTATTGGGCAATGTAGTTGCTCGATTTATCGAGCAAAACAGTCTGCCTGATAAATCAGGCAACTACATTGCCAAAACCCACAGCTCATAGCCCACAGCACATGACGCATCTGCGATCATCTGTGAAAGAGACCCGTATGACACGCGATCTGTGATTATCTGTGCAAATATATAGACCACGTAACGGAACATTGAAAACATTACAAATTACATCGAGCCGGGGCTTGGCCTGTGGTAGGTCCGTCTTAAGCCGAAAGGAACATCGGGGAAGGCTTTCAATCTTAAAATTACCCAGAAACCATAATCTCCGTCTTTTAAATTAAAGGTGAATTCGCTTAGCCAACAATGCAAATCCTTGTATATCGTGTATTCCTGTTCAATCCATTTACTGTCATGGATATCAAAGCGCTCGTAAGCGCGAACTGCCCAATCTTTACTAACCTTATATGTACTATCCATGGTAAACTGGCTTGTTGTGCCCGTTTCGCTGCGCTCATATCTATAACCGGCGCCGAATTCCAATTTACCTCCTGTATCGCAAACAATATCAAAATTAGCAGTTCTTATATCATAATCTTTTGTGTCCATTACCATATCGGCCTTCGTAAAAAGCCAATCGTAAGGGCTTAATTCAAGTTCATATTTGATATCCGTAAAAGCGCCGTCTCCTTTGGAATAAAAGCTTCCTTTTTTCAATCTGAATTCATAATCCGTGCTTACTATAAATCTCAATAAATCCACGCTTTTCCATTCGCCGCTTTTTTCGCCTGCTTTGCCGCCGGCAGGTCTTTTTGTCTGCAATTTATTTTCAAGACTTAATATTATCTTATTTTCATAATCCAAGCTGTCAACGGTATCAAATTGGAACAAATTAACGGGTGAAACGCTCGGTTGATGCCTGTGAAAAAATCCTACGGTAGGGGTGATTATATGCCTTAACTTGTTTATGTCCATAAATGTCGTTGCGACATCGAATACTTTATAAAACTTTGTGCTTATGTCCAAACCGTATTCATAAATTTCCCTGAATATGTTATCGTCATCCCATCTGTTTTTCGTATAATAAGTTTGTCTTGTTGCTGCATAAGGCGTAGCGTAAATGCCTTTAATGGGCCTGAAGGCGTATGACAGCTTATTATATGTATGTAGGCGCATAGATTCTTCGTCGTCATAATCCAAAAAGTCTTCGTATCTCTTTACAAAATTTGTGAATGACAACTCATTGAAATAATAGAAAAACGTATTCCCTAATCTCTGATTGTGCACCTGTAAACTAGCTTCGGGCAGCCTTTCAGTAACGGTAAGGAAATCATCAAACCTTTTTCTCGCCAACAATTTAAAACTATAATTCGGCTTCGTTGTTATAACCGAAACATAATTATCCGAATCCATGCCTTCTTCGTATTCCCTATAGAAATAGTCTCTCACTATATCCTTGTCGCTTAATTTATTAAACTCTAACATGCCTTTCGTATCATTCGTAAAATCAATAGAATGCTTATATTGAACCCTCCACCTATCGTCGCCTTTTCCTGTTTTTTCAATGGCCATCCTGTTATTTTCCTGCGTATAATAAAATCTCGCCGTGCCCTCTCCCAATTTATCAAGATTATAACTGTAATCTACGCCTTCTCCCAGGCCTTTCTTCTCCCTGTAATCGAGTCTTATAAAGCCTTTGCACTTTTCATTCAGATAATACCTATACGCGCCCAACACATAATAACCCCAATCTTTATTGTGGCCCGGGATCACCGTTATTTTAGTTTTAACGTCCCTGATAGGCTGGACATAATAAGGTATATAAATTACGGGGAAGTTTCCTATATAAAAAAATACGTGTTTTGCTATAACTTTATCATCGAGATAAAGCCTTATTTGTTTTGCGCGCACTCTATAATGCGGCTTTGGCCGGTCGCATGTCGTTATATATCCGTTGTCTAAAACCACTTTTTTCTCTGAAACCTTCTCAACCCTATCCGCATGCCCGTAAATAGGGTCCGCCCTTACTGTTCCGTTTACTATAGAGCCTGTTTTTTCCGCGAAATTATATTCTATCTTTTCCCCTTCAAAAAAACCGCCCGGCTGCGTAATCTTCACGTTGCCTTCGCATATACCGACTTTTGTATCCGTACGGACAATAATCTTATCGCAGGTAAGATTCACGTCCCCATAGTTTATATTAATATTTCCAGTGCCGACAATTTCATTCTGTTCATGCAGGTATTCGACCTTGTCGCCGTTAACTATTACCGGAGCGCTTTTTTTAATATCCTTTAATTCGTTCTTCGGGAATAATTCAGAAAAGTTTTGGGCAGATGTGCTTTTTAGAATAAATAAAAAAAGTGCAAAAAAAACAAGAGTCCTTTTCAATCTATAACCTTTCCGTTAATAAATTGATGATATTGCGATAAGTATATCATATTATCCGCCAACTCTCAAAATAAATTTTCATGCACAGATTATCGCAGATTGGATGCATGCGATTGTCTTCTCAACACAGATAATCACAGATGACGTCTTTATCTGTGATCATCTGCGAAAGAGAGCCGCATGCCATGCCTGCCTGCCCACGGCTTCGCCGTGAGGCGAGCCGGCAAGGCAGGCAATCTGCGATCATCTGTGTTTTATTATCATCCGCCGTATAATGTGACGGTGTTTCTGCCTTTTTCTTTGGAAAGGTACATGGCCTGGTCGGCTTTTTCAATTAATGAGGCGGGTTTAACGCCGTGTTCGGGAAAGAGGCTTATGCCTATACTTACTGTCAAAGATAGGCTCTCGTCATATGCCGTAATTATTCGATTCTCCATCGCCTTCCTTATTCTTTGGGCAACATAAATCGCTCCATCCCCGCCTGTCTCGGGAAGCAACACGACGAATTCCTCGCCGCCGTGCCGTGCAGCCAAATCAATCTCTCTCACGTTAGCTTTTATGGTATTCGCTATTTCTTTCAGAACCGCGTCTCCGACCATGTGGCCGTAATCATCATTACAGCGCTTAAAATGGTCTATATCTATCATTAAAATCGAGAATCTGAGATTTAATCTTTGCGACCTTTCTATTTCTTCGCTCAGTCTATCAATAAAATATCTCCTGAGATAAATCTCCGTTAATCCATCGGTTATCGACAGTTTTTCCACGGATTCATACAATATGGTTTTTTTCAATTCAAGCGCAAGCTGCGAAGCAAGTATCAAAAAATTCTCAAGATGTTCCTTATTCATATCGCTTATAAATAAAACCGCGATCATCATTCTTTCTACGAAAAGCGGTATTGCATAAATATTTTCTTTATTAACAACCTGTGTACATTCCATTTGTCTCAGCGAATTTATCAAATCCGCCTTCCAATTATCAATGCTATCGATATTTACTTCCTTGAAACTTGAATCAGATTTTTTTATCTCGAATATTTTTTCCAATGCGCCTTCCTCGGCATCCTGATTCAAAATAGCTATGTAACATTCTGAATATTCAAAATTTTCATTTAGAAAAACAGACAGCATTCTGATAATATCATCCGTCCTAAGCGCTTCTGACATTTTCTTTATTACTTCGTAAATACTGCCTAAGGAGAAAGATTTATTGTCCAGGATTCTCTTATGATCAATAATTTTTCCATCTTCCTTTTTTATATTCGTAAAATTATTTTTTCTCTCCAAAAGCGCTTCTTTCGCGGTTATCCTATTGAAATCAAGGAAATCCTTTAAAATCTTTATTCCTCCCGATGAAATCGCTAATATGCACCAGGTGAGAAGCGCGCTCTGTATGTTGAATTTCAATATATATGAGGATAAAATAAGGGTAATGCAAAGAATTAATAAAATGTAATAGGCATGCCTTTTTTTTGCTACATATACAAAAATCATCCATAAAGAAAAAAAGATATACAAATAAATTATTCCGCCCATACGCGATTCTTCCCTTTCTCTTTTGCTTTATACAATCTGTTATCCGCGTATCTTAAAATATCCTCGATAAGACTCGAATCTTCCGGGCAAGACGCTACCCCTATCGAAACCGTAAGATTTGCCTTTACCCGCCTTAATACGATAGGCGTATTTTTTATTTTTTTACATAAATTCTCCGCATAAAGAACCGCCTCTTTTTTATCCTTGCCCAAAAGAATAAGCGCGAACTCCTCCCCTCCGTAACGCGCCGCAAAATCTCCGCCGCTTAAACTCATCTTTATAATTTCTGCCATATGCTTCAATACGAGATCGCCCGCTGTGTGGCCGTGTTTGTCGTTATAATCTTTAAAATTATCTATATCCATAAGCAACAGCGAAAACGGCGTTTTGTTTTTAAGCGACCTTTTAATTTCATTCGCAAGCCTTTCCTTGAAATATTTATGCACAAACAGCAAAGTTAATCCGTCGGTAATGGCGAGGCCGCTCAACTGTTTATACAAAACAGCGTTTTCCAATGCAACGGAACCCAGATCCGATATTATATCAAGCAGCCTCAAATCCTCCTGGGTATAAAATGACCTCCTCGCGCTGTCCAGCCGCAATATACCCAATACCTTTTCTTCAGCGGAAAGCGGGACTGAAATGATAGAATTAAAACATTCGTCTATTTTTTCTCCCTCAAGCGAAAACCTGAAATCATTGCTGATATCCTCTACCAAAAGCGGCTGTTTTTTCCTTAAAACCCATCTGTCGAATATATCGCCGTTTTTCAATTTTATATACGGTGTTTCTGTTTCGCTTATCCTTTTTGAAAACTTAAGCTCTAAACTTTGCTTTTTCGTATCTACAAGGAAAAATAGGATTCTATCGGCTTTACCTATAATGCTATAAGCGTTTTCTGAAATTGTCCTAATTACATCTTCCTCCGAAAGGCTCGAGCTCAATTTTTCGGTAATGCTGCATAATCTCGAAAACCTTTGAAGGCGTTTCTCTAAAAGTTCGAGCTCCTTTTTATCTTTCTCGAGTTTATCGGCCCACAAATTTATCTCTTCGTTAATATTTTCTGCTTCAATTAAATTTGCTTGTGTCAGTTTAAAATATTTATTTGCAAATTTATACCCTATGAACCCGGAAGAGACAAAAGGCAGCATATAGCACAATTCCAGCATATTTTCGAATGCCGCAATGTAAAAATAGGCATACGCGCACGATGCTGCGGATACTGCAAAACCCGCGATTTTTCCGAAACCCATCCAAACAAAAATAATTATTAAATTAGAAAAAAATATGAGAATTGAAATAAGTTCGATGTGTTTTGGCTGGAATGGCTTTAGGACAGCTGCGGAATTAATGAAAAAAAAGATTAACGCAAGAAGTAATGCCGAACATGCCCCAGAAAATATCCTTATCCTGGAAGGGCTCATATCAAAAATTTCTAGAATTTTTTATATAATGGCTTTTTCCGTATCTTTATCAAAGAAATGAATCTTATTCATATCAAAGACGAGGTCCATATCCTGATTAATTTGAGGCTTGTTATGCCCTCCCACTTTTGCTATGAGCCTGTGTTTTCCCGTAGAGAGGTGCAGAAATACTTCCGAACCCATCGGTTCGATAACTTCGCAAGAGAGCGTTACAACGTTTTCGGGCGGGGCTTCCGAAACAAAGAGTTTATCGTATATATCCTCGCTTCGTACTCCGAAAATTACTTCCTTATCGAGATGATTTGACATAACCGGTATCATGCTGTCAACAAGTTTGACCTTTACCCTTCCTTCGTAAAAATACAATTTACTGTCTTTTTTGATTATCTTCCCGTTTAAAAAATTCATAGGCGGGCTGCCTATAAACCCTGCGACAAATTTATTGACCGGTTTGTCATAAACGGTGGTAGGATCGGCTATTTGCTGAACAATACCTTCATTCATTACGACAATTCTATTGCCAAGCGTCATTGCTTCAATCTGGTCGTGGGTAACATAAATCATAGTTGTCTTGAGCCTTATATGAAGTCTGTTTATTTCCGTTCTCATCTGTAAACGCAGTTTCGCGTCCAAATTGCTCAATGGTTCGTCGAATAAAAACGCTATGGGCTTTCTCACAATAGCCCTTCCCACCGCTACGCGCTGTCTTTGTCCTCCTGAAAGCTCTCTCGGTTTCCTATTCAACAGCTTTTCGAGTCCCAAAATAGCCGCTGCTTCCTTCACCCTCGCTTCAATTTCAGCTGTCGGATACCTTCTCAATCTGAGACCGAATGCCATATTCTGATAAACCGTCATGTGGGGATAAAGCGCATAGTTCTGAAAAACCATGGCTATATTTCTGTCCTTAGGCGGGACGTTTGTTACTAATTTATCGCCTATATACACTTCGCCGCTTGTGGGCTCTTCAAGGCCTGCGATTATTCTGAGTGTAGTGGATTTTCCGCATCCCGAAGGACCTACCAAAACTACAAATTCTTTATTCTCGACGCCTAAATTAATTTTTTTAACAGCGTCGATTCCGCCGGGAAAGGTCTTTGTTATATCTTTCAAGCTTACCTGTGCCATTATCTTTTTATTATAGTGTTGCCGATATTTATGTCAATCTAATTCGTTGTTTCCTGTTGCATTATTTAAAGAGTTGCATTACATTTTTTCCATGCACAGATTATCACAGCGCATAACCCATTGTTTCGCTATGCGCTATATGCTTTTAGCCCATAGTAGTTGCCCAATTTATTGGGCCTGTGCTTTGCTCGATAAATCGAGCAACTACAACGCTGGTGTAGTTGCCCAATTTATTGGGCCTGTGCTTTGCTCGATAAATCGAGCAACTACAACGCTGGTGTAGTTGCCCAATTTATTGGGCTAATCGGCATTTTTGCCTGATAAATCAGGCAACTACATTGTTCATAGCCCACAGCGCATGGCGTATCTGTGATCATCTGTGAAAGAGAACCGTATGACAGGCCTGCCTGCCGGCAAGGCCTGCCTACCGGCAGGCGGGCAGGCAATCTGTGATCATCTGTGCTTCGATAAAGATGTGTAACGGAACAATTCATTGTTTCCCGTAGCCAAAATTGCTTAAAATCATCGAAATGGTTTCTTTAAGGCTTTTTCTATGAACTATCAAATCTATCAATCCGTGGTCCAAAAGAAACTCTGACTTCTGAAAACCATCAGGCAATTTATGCCTTATTGTCTGTTCGATTACGCGCGGCCCCGTAAAGCCAATAAGCGCTTTTGGTTCGGCTATTATAACATCGCCCAGCGAAGCGAAACTCGCCAGAACGCCTGCCATCGTAGGATTAGTGAGTACCGATATAAATAAAATTCTTTTTTCGTGCTGTTTTGCCAGGGCAGCGCTTGTTTTTGCCATCTGCATGAGACTCAAAAGCCCTTCGTACATACGCGCTCCGCCGCCTGAACCGGAAACTATAATAAGAGGTGTTTTATTTTTTGCGGAGAATTCTATCAAGCGGGTTATTTTTTCTCCGACAACAGAGCCCATGGAACCCATTATGAATCTTGAATCAGTGACGCCGAATGCTACGTCAATATTATTTATTTTGCCCTCGCCCGTTACTACCGCCTCTTTTAATCCCGTAAGCTCTTGATCTTGTTTTATTTTATCAATATAAGTCTTCGGGCCTTTGAAGTTGAGAGGGTCGAGGCTTTCCATATCTTTATCCATCTCGTTAAAGCTGTTCTTATCCAGCATAACCTCTATTCTTTCTGCTGCGCCTAGATTGAAATGGAAATTACATTTAGGGCACACCTTCATATTCTCCTCTAATTTTTTCTTATAGATAAGTTCGCTGCAATCTTCGCACTTTATCCAAAGACCGCTTGGTATGTCCTTTTTCTTATTTACCGTGACTTTTGTATATTTTAGTTTTTTGAATAGCCCCATATTTTTATTTAGACACGGATTAACACAGATTGAAGACGGATTAACGCAGATAATCCGTGTCAATCCGTAACAAATCCCTGCCTGCCGGCAGGCGGGTAAACAAAAAATATAAAAACATTTTTACATTTTTGATATGTGTTTTTGATTTTTTATTTTTAGTTTTTTATTTTAAATTCGATATACCCAACAGTTCCCGTGCTTTATCGACGGCGGAGCCGGCGTCTTCCGCATAACCGTCGGCCCCTATTCTATCCGCAAATTCCTGGGTTACGGGCGCGCCCCCGACCATTGTTTTAACTTTATCATTAGGTTTATCTCTTTTCAGCAACTTAATAACATCGCTCATAAAAGGCATGGAAGTCGTAAGTAGAGACGACATTGCCAGTATGTCGGCGTTTTCGCGTTTTACGCGATCAATAAAAATTTCAGGCTTTACGTCAATCCCGCAATCCATGACTCTGAAACCCGCGCCTTTAAACATCATACCGACAATATTTTTTCCTATATCATGCAAATCGCCTTTAATTGTCCCTATAACTATCGTGCCGACGGGTTTTACCCCGCTTTTAGCGAGATACGGCTGCAGTATATCTAACCCGGCGTGCATTGCCTTTGCTGCAATCATGACTTCTGGGATAAATATTTCGTTTTTTTTAAATTTATCGCCGACTATATCCATGCCGGCAATAAGGCCGTTATCAAGTATCTCTTTCGAAGAAATTCCGTCTTCTAAATATTTCGTAACAAGTTCCTTAACCTTAGCTATATTGCCTTTGCCTAATTCTGCGATCATCTGTTTTAAATCTGTGATCATCTGTGTATTTAGAATTTATTTATTACGAGCCCTGTCAAAAGTTTCGGGTAAAAATATGTCGACTTCTGCGGCATCATATCGCCTTTTTCGGCAACTTCCTTAACCTGATTTACCCTGGTCGGATTAAGAAAGAAAGAAAGGCCGTATTTTTTGCTGTCAACCAGCCTCTTGGCATCCTTGGGATCTCTTACATATTTTATATTATCTTCGGAAGAGTCCAAAGACAATAATTTTTTTAAAATGAAATTGTGGAGTATCGTTACGTCAAGCCGCTTCCACTGGCTTGACTTACTGCTTTCTATCAATTTTGATATAGACACGCTTTTTTTAAGCTTCAATAGATATGAAATGCCTTTACCCATATATACACCGAAATGCGGCCTTTTTTTATCCTGCCGAAGGGCTTCTAAAAGTTTATCATTATCGGTAAAAGTTTTTATATCAAAATAGTCTTTAAGGGTATTTAACATTTTTCTGCGGTTTATGCTTCCGGCATCTTTAATAAGTCTATGCGTTGAGAGTATCGTAACGTTGTCGGATTCTTTAAGATTCGTAAAATACATCATTACGTAATCTATGTTTTTATTATAATTCCTGTTTTTGCGCATCATTTTTTTATACGTCAATGCGACTTCGTATCTATGGTGCCCGTCGGCAATAAATATTTTCTTATCTAACATGTTTTTTCTTATAAAAGAGATGATTTTCCCGTCACATATGCGCCACAGCTGATGCGTAACGCCTTCAAAGTTTATGCCTACGGAAGGCGCCAAATTCTTTATTTTTCTATTTAACAACTTTGAAATACTAGAATTTCTATCGTAATAAAGAGAAAATATCGGGCTTAAATTTGCTTTTACTTCTTTTATGAGGTTCAATCTGTCTATCTTGGGTTTATCCAGCGTATATTCATGAGGCAATACGCCGCTTTTGGCGGGATCTTCTATTTTCATTAACGCAATAAAGCCCGTCCGCGCTATTCTTCTTCCCTCGTGCAGATAGATTTGCCTATAAATATACATCGAAGGTTTGGAATCCTTAATTAGTATTTGTTCTTTAAGCCAATCGTTAAGATATTGCTTCGCCCTTCGGTATTTATTATTATTCCCCGTATCGTTCTCTTTATCTTCG
>Ga0315295_10003277_pt1 | contig 13778 bp, 11 predicted proteins | sample YL17G14_0_MG_FD_204453 | JGI IMG/M metagenome (GOLD analysis project Ga0315295, IMG submission 204453) | Sediment microbial communities from Yellowstone Lake, YNP, Wyoming, USA - YL17G14_0 | ecosystem: Environmental > Aquatic > Freshwater > Lake > Sediment | place: USA: Wyoming | collected...
CCAGTTCTCTCGTCCACCAGTGAATTCCTCAGAATGCCGAGGTACAAGCCCTCTTCACTCATAACTGTTTTTCCTCTCAAATCACTCTCCAGTACTTTCATCATATCCCTCTTGTTTTTTATACTAATTTACATATATTGAATGTCTCGTTCTTTTTTATCCTTTTTGGCGATACTACTACCCATATCGTCCTTTACTTTTTTATAATATTTTATTACATCATCGGTCAGACTTCCTCGAGCCTCAGTCAGCGCACGCTCAAAATGTGTCTTGCGGACTTCCTTAACATTGATATCGTCACGTAACGCGATCATGGCCGCCTCACGGCAGAGCGCATCAATATCTGCACCAGAAAAACCCTCGGTTTGTTTTGCTAACCAATACAACAATTTTTCCCCCGAAGATAATTCTTCAACAAGTACCTTAGATTTTTGAATTTTTTTACGTGTGCTATTGTTAATTGCATCAACTTCATTTTGAGATAATACCTCGTCGCCTGATCCTTTCTTCAGAATTACTGTTTTTTTCTTTTCGAAGTCTAACTGTTCGTTTTCAAGTTCTTTTTCAATTTTCTTACTTTCTTCTTCACTGATATACAATGGCATATCTTTTGTATGAATCTTGAAAATTTCAAATCGTGAAACTGCATCGGGCGCAGGAGTCAGAATTAACCGGTCAAACCTTCCCGGTCTCAACAAACCAGGATCGATAATATCAGGTCGATTCGTCGCCCCGATCACCACCACACCTTCCATGCTTTCCAGCCCATCGATGCTGGTCAGCAACTGATTCACCACACTCTCCGTCACATGCGACCCTTCAAACGTCCCTCGACGTGGTGCAATCGAATCAATCTCATCAAGGAACACAATCGTGGGTGCGACCTGACGAGCCTTCTTGAAAAGTTCACGGACCGCTTTTTCACTTTCACCGACCCATTTACTGAGCACCTCTGGTCCTTTAATGGAGATGAAATTCGCCTTTGATTCATGAGCGACTGCCTTTGCTAACAGCGTCTTTCCCGTCCCAGGAGGCCCATAGAGCAAAATCCCGCGAGGAGGATGAATCCCCATCCGTTTGAACACCTCCGGTTGGGTGAGCGGCCACTCCACGGCTTCCTTCAGACTTTGCTTTACATCCTCTAAACCACCGACATCCTCCCAAGAAACCTTTGGGATCTCCACGAAGAACTCACGTAACGCAGAAGGTTCAATACCCCGGTGCGCGTTCTTAAAATCATCCAACGTCACCTCCATCTTCTCCAGTAGTTCGATCGGAATCGGTTTTTCCAAATCGATCTCAGGGAGGTACCGTCGTAACGCGTTCATCGCAGCTTCTCGTGCTAACGCAGCAAGGTCTGCTCCCACAAAACCATAGGTGATATCCGCAATCTCATCGAGAAGAGATTCCTTTGCAATCCGTTTGATGAACTCATCAGGGTTTTCCCGAATCGTCAAAAGCCGTTCGCTGATCTGCTGCTCCGCGCTGACATTCGCCTCGGAATCATCCAAATCGTACGGCAATAAATTCGTAATTTCATCTGCGAGCAAACGAATGACTTTCTCATAGAATACAGCAGGGAGTTGGTCTTTGAATGTAGTAAACACCACATCAAGATATTTACCGACCACTTCCGCACGTTTATTTTTGTCCTTCGATCGTAACATGCTCCGCAGCAGGTCAGAGATATGGATCTTCTTAATCCCCTGTTTAACAGCATTTAAGATTTTATCTTCACTGACCGTCTCTCCGGTATACATCTCACCAAGACCAGGGTTAATCGGCATGCTCCTGGTATGAATCAACAGAATCTCTTTCCTTCCGTTTCTATCCGGGACATCGATACGAATCTCGCGATCAAACCGACCTGGTCTTCGCAACGCAGGATCAATTACATCAGGGATATTGGTTGCACCAATCACAATGACTTTTCCCCGTCCCTTCAGGCCATCCATCAACGTCAGGAGCTGAGAGACAACACGACGTTCCACCTCGCCATGTACTTCGCTGCGTTTTGGTGCGATCGCATCAATCTCATCAAGGAACACAATTGAGGGTGCGTTCTTCTGGGCTTCTTCAAAGACTTTCCTGAGATTCTCTTCGCTTTGACCATAGAATTTAGACATAATTTCCGGGCCATTAATCGTATAGAAATTCGCTCCTGACTCATTTGCGACCGCTTTCGCAATCAATGTTTTCCCTGTCCCTGGCGGACCATGGAGAAGAACCCCCTTCGGAGGGTCGATCCCTAACCGGTCAAACAACTCCGGATGTTTCAACGGCAGCTCAATCATCTCTCGTACTTTTTGAATCTCAAGATGGAGGCCACCGATGTCTTCGTAACTGACACGCGGTCCTTCCTCCTCAATGATTTTCGCTGCTTCTTCTTTCACATGCAAGAGCGTACGCTCAGTAATCATCACGATTCCATGAGGGTTCGTATCAACAATAACAAACGGCAGTGCGTTCCCAAAAAAAGCTATCCCGGGAATAATAATTTCATCACCTTTTGTTATCGGTCGACGGAGCATATTTTTCTTAATAATAACGTCAATCCCCATACCAAACTCAATACGCTGACCTTCTGGCATCAAGGGAGCAAGTGCGACATCACGTGCTTCTTTTACTTCAGCGCGTCTGATTTTCACCCGGTCTCCCAGTCCGGTCCCCGCGTTTTTCCTGGTAAGGTTGTCGATTCGTACAAGACGTTTTCCCTCATCAGAAGGATGCGCCCGCCACACCGACGTTGCTGTCACCTTCGTCCCTTCAAGTTCAATGACATCCCCTATGGAAAGATCAAGATCCAGCCGTGTTTGATGATCGATACGTGCTCTCCCATACCCAACATCTTGTTGGAACGCCTCTGATACTTTCAGAACAACTTCTCGTACCATAACTCCCACCAGTCGTAGTTATTGTGGCCAGAAGATTAACACGCATTATAAAGTTTTCTCCCCCGCCACCAAGGGAGAAAGGCACAAACGAAAATTTAATAAAAGATTCTATATTTTCTCTTTTATAATTTAAGTCTGGGGGAAGAACATGAAATTCAAATATCTTGTTATTCTAATTACCGTCGGATCGCTGTTCGCTCTGTATTTTTTATCACTTATCTCTCAACCCACTCTTGTTCCCTTATCATCACTACAGACCTATAATGGACAACAAGTGATCGTTCAAGGCGTTGTCACCGACTACCAAACAACCACGTACGGGAGTCAACTCATCACTATCCGAGATGCACAGAACAGCACGAATTCGGTAATCCTGTATATCGAAGGAGAAATCCCTGTTGAATACGGGGATACGATACAGGCGACTGGCGATGTACAACAATACAAAAACCAATGGGAAATCGTCGTCAACAACCCACAATTCATCGTCATTCTTCAGAAATGGCACCATGTGTCTTTTCCACTCTGGCAACTTGCACTTCACCCAGAAAACTATCTTGATACCACGGTGAACGTCACCGGAATTGTCACACAAACATACGACTCTTCATTTACTCTCACGAGCACAGATGGGAAATATTCCATTGAAACCGTCTATCAGTCATCCTGCCCTCATCAATTCTCAAAAGGTGATACCGTGGCAGTCGGAGCACGTTTTCTGTACGATGCAACAACATGCCGGTTTCTTCTCAAAGCAACACAACCTACACATGGCATCTGGAAGAGCGGGGGATAACGAATGCTTGATTTTCTCTTAATCGTCGTTTTTTGTGTCCTTGGCGTACTGCTTGGAGTCGTGACTGGCTTGCTACCTGGTTTGCATGTGAACAATGTTGCCTTGATCCTGCTTTCTACGTCCAGCACAATCGTTGCTGTTTGCAGTCCGCTGTTTGTCTATGGCATCTCGGAACAATTCATCCTGATTTTAATCGCGGGATTTATGATTTCTGTTTCCATTTCACATTCGTTCCATGACACGATCCCTACCACCTTTATCGGAGCGCCTGATGAAGAAACCGCACTGTCTGTTCTTCCTGCGCATGGTCTCCTGCTCAAAGGAGAAGGATACAAGGCAGTCGCACTTGCGGCTCTAGGGAGTTACGGTGCGATTCTTGTCTGCCTTGCGTTTCTCTATCCACTTCGGTTCATCATTGGCCCCCCACTCTCGCTGTACACCATGATACGAGAGGTGATGGTCTGGGTGCTCCTCGCAATTGTCATCCTCATGATCACAACAGAAAAAACACGGATCACCGATTTTGGCAATTCAGGGAGACTTCCTTCGATTCTTGGGATATTGTTTGCTGCCTTTGTCTTTGTTCTTTCCGGAATCTTCGGTATCCTTATCTTTGATTTTCATCTTACGTCGCCTATTGGGTTACCTGCCCCTATCTTGTTTCCCGCACTCGCAGGATTATTTGGAGTACCTACTCTTCTCAACTCATTATTTACCAAACCAGCTATCCCAGAACAGAAAATACAACCCCTAATTCAGAATAGAATCGAGAAAAAATCCTCCGTTGTTTCCATACTCACCGGCAGTATTGCTGGGATCTTCGTCTCACTCATTCCTGGCCTGACCACAGCAACGGGGACTGTGCTTGCGATGAACGTAAGACAAAAAGCAAGTCAGGAGCAAACCATCGTTACCCTTTCCGCTGTGAACACCGCGGCGACATTCTCAGTCACCGTGATGTTGTTTGTTATCCTACGGGCACGTAGCGGCGTCACGCTTGTAGTTCGGGATCTAATAGCAATTGAACCATGGCAGTCACTTACCATGCCTGTAGGGCTGATTTATCTCTTAATGTTCTTACTGCTAAGTGGGGCTCTTTCGTATTTTCTGACGCTGTACCTAGGAAAACTTTTTGCAAAAAAATTCCATATCATCCCCTATCAAAAACTTTTAGTTTTTACCCTGACCTTCGTTTTTGCTCTCGTTGTTCTCTTTACAGGGATCCTTGGTTTAGCCGTGCTACTGGCAGCAACCAGCATCGGGTTCTTACCGATCTGCTGGGGTGTACGACGAAGCCATTGCATGGGGATATTGTTGATCCCTATCATTCTTTATTTTCTTTAACAATTGAATTTTCTACACGATCGTACCAATCAGAGATATCGACACGATGTTTTCTTGCAGTATACAACGCAGCGACTTCAGTAAGCAGATTTTTTTCTTTTCCCTCTTTTTTTATTTCATCATGTATCTCGGTTTTATCCTGATGGGTTTGTGCATAAATCAGTGAGACAATCTCCTCGATGATGCCTTCTTCTTTTTGTTCATCTGTCGTTTCGATAAAAGTTTTTTTCGAGGGAGTAAAACCGACAGGGATTTTGATTGTATCCAGCGGAAAATTTGGGACTAACACCCCATCTTTTTTCGTTACGAGTTCTTTTTTCATTGCATAGGTCACGAACTGGTGTGATTCCTTTGTGGAGAACCAGCCTAATTCCATGGAGAGCGGTAAATACAGTTCTGCCTCTGTTAACCTGGTTTTTCCACTCCGGTTAAAAAGAAACGCAAGAATGATTTTCGCCTCAGAATCCATTATACCGCTCCTTGTTTTTTATTCAGATCGATGATGATACCCGTGATTCCTTGTTCACTCCACAACTGATTTTTCTCTAGTGAACTCGCGTAGAGATATATCTTCTGATGTACCGTTCTCTCTTTTGAAAAGCTCCCGTACAATGTCTCTTCATTGAAAAGTATAATTCCGATATCACCGTAGTAGGAATGCTGCAGCGTCTTCTGTTCTTGGTGTTGTTTACTCATATCAAGATAAATTTCATCATCGGTCAACTCCTGCACATCAGGCATGTCAAGAGCCGGCCAGAGATCCTCCCGTAAGGTGATGTTCGTCGCACCAGACATAATCGTATCCATGACATCATCAATCCGTCGAGGCCCATTATCAATCCAAAGGACGCAGTGTTCTGCAAGCCTCTGGTACAGGTCCAGATTTGGGTTATTACGCTCGATGCCATCCAGATCGAGTACGTATAGCAAAGAATCTTTTTCCACTCTAGTCAATATATCCACCAGTGAGAGACTATTCCCTTCTTTCCCATCAAACAGTTTTGTATTTTTTAGAGAAACAAGAGGGACAATATTCATAGGTCACCAACCAGGTACATCACGTAATACTTTTCAAATACTCGCTGTCATACAAACAAAAGAAAAAAGGAAGAATATTATCTCCCGAGCCGTCGCTCTGTCTCAGCGATTTTCAATCTTGTTTTGATGACCGTATCCGGATTTAGGGAGATACTATCGATGCCGCACTCCACAAGGAACTCAGCGAACTCTGGGAAATCAGAGGGTGCTTGCCCGCAGATGCCGACTTTTCTGCGTGGATGATGGTTGTGCGCAACGGTAATTACTTGTGAAACGAGTCGTTTGACCGCGTCGTTCCGCTCATCAAAGATATGTGCTACCAGGTCTGAGTCCCGGTCCAAGCCAAGGGTGAGCTGTGTCAGATCGTTCGATCCGATGCTAAAACCGTCGAAGATTTCTGAGAATTGATCTGCGACAATGACATTCGAAGGGATTTCGCACATGACGTAGACTTCAAGCCCATTTTCCCCTTGTTTCAGGCCGTATTCGTTCATGACTTCTATGACCTTTCGTCCTTCTTCAGGCGTACGGCAGAACGGGATCATGGGTTTGATGTTGGTCAGCCCCATGTCGTTACGTGCTTTCTTCAACGCAACACATTCAAGTCCGAAGGCTGGTTTGTAGGTTTCGTCGTAGTACCGGGAGGCTCCTCGCCAGCCGATCATCGGGTTATGCTCCTCTGGTTCGTACAGATACCCGCCGATGAGGTTCGCGTACTCGTTTGTCTTAAAATCAGACATCCGCACAATCACATCATAGGGGTAGAATCCTGCCGCTATCTTCGCAATCCCCTGAGCTAACGTATCGATAAAAAACTCGACTTTGTTCTCATAACCGACGCTGCGTTCATCGATTTTTTCGATAACCTCAGCAATCTTTTTGTCCTTCGATGCTTCCTTTTTTAACGCGTCATAATTCAGTAATGCTAATGGATGAATGCCGATGTGTGAGTTAATGATGAATTCCTCTCGCGCAAGACCGACACCGTTGTTTGGGATTTGTCCTTGTTGGAACGCTTGTTCAGGTACCCCGACGTTCATCATGATCTGTGTCTTTGTTGGTGGGAGCTGGTCTAGTTTTATTTCATCGACATGGAATTTCAATAACCCCTCATAGATTCTCCCAACTCCTTCAGAGCAGTCAATCGTGATATGTGAGCCTTTCTTAATGACTGAGGTACCGTTTCCTGTACCAATTACACAGGGGATCCCCAGCTCTCTTGAGATAATCGCAGCATGGCAAGTACGTCCACCGCGGTTGGTGACGATTGCACCTGCGATTTTCATAATCGGCTCCCAATCAGGATCCGTCATGTCCGTGACCAGGACTTGGCCTTTTTTGAATTGACTGATGTCTTTAGCGCTTTCGATGACGTTGACATCGCCCTGTCCTATTTTGCTTCCGACCGCTTCTCCTTCGACAAGCAGTTTTCCTTTTTCATCAAGCACATAGGTCTTCATAGTCGCCATGTCTTTTTGTGAGTGTACCGTCTCAGGACGCGCTTGGACAATGAATAGCTCTTTGGTTTGTCCGTCTTTTGCCCATTCGATATCCATAGGTTTCTTGTAATGATCCTCGATAATGCAAGCCCAGCGAGCAAGTGTTAAAAGCTCCTCATCATTGATCACGAATTTTGCTTTATCTTCCGTGCTCACCTTGGTTTGCTTGGTCCCTGTTGTCCCATAAATGAGACGTTTTTCTTTTGACCCGAGTTTCTTTTCCAGTATCGGTTTAAATCCTTTCATCAACGTTGGTTTGAAAACATAGAATTGATCCGGATTGACGGTTCCTTGCACAACGTTTTCCCCAAGACCATAGGCACCCGTGATGTACACCGCATTGGTAAACCCGCTTTCCGTATCAATGGAGAACATGACACCGGAACAGGCAAGGTCTGAGCGGACCATTTTCTGGACACCGACAGACAGGTACACTGAGAGATGGTCAAACCCTTTATCCACACGATAGGAAATCGCACGATTCGTGAATAATGATGCAAAGCAATCCCGTACTTTCTCGATAAGATCATCTTCCCCACGGACGTTCAGATATGTTTCTTGCTGCCCTGCGAAACTAGCGTCAGGAAGGTCTTCTGCTGTCGCACTGCTTCGAACCGCGACATCAACATCTTCTGCATAGCGGAACTCCATCTCCCGGTAATGTCGTCTGATATCCTCTTCAAGCTCGGGAGGTATGGGAGTGTTTTTAATAAGATCCCGTATCTTTTGACCTCGTGCGGCAAGATCTGTCACATCATGGGTGTCGAGGTCTTTAAGAATCTCTTTTATTTTCACATCAATGCCTGCTTTCTCAATCATATATTTATAGGCATATGCTGTAATTGCGAACCCTGAGGGCACCCGGACTCCTTTCTTGCCGAGGTTCTGAATCATTTCTCCAAGGGAGGCATTTTTCCCACCAACAGAAGGAACATCATTAATGGTGAGATCTTCAAACCACTTTACAAACTCCTGCGTCATTGACAGCTCTCCTTTCATGAGGGAGGGTTAATGTGAACTGACATATAAATTCTTTTTAGCAAACGATGTGAAAGGATGAACGGTTCGATATCATCGGTGATAATAACTAGAGAAAAATATTATAAATAGTACAAAACATATAACTACGCCATAGGGAGAAAATGAATAAAAAGAGCATTTGTTCAGCTTTAGTTCTTGTCGTATTTATTCTTTCAACTTTTTCTGTTTCTCTAATGGGTTCTGATTTGAATGTAAAATCATCTGAAACAACGAGCGAAGACGGATGGTACTATCTTCCGGCGTTTCCGAATTACGCACCACAAGGCCTGCCTGATTTCGATCAAAAACAAGATAATTGGAGAGCCGGAGGAAAATGGCTCTTAATAGGGGGGCTGTGGTCCTTTTGCGCCCCCACAAGTCTGGCTGAGATTTTCTGGTGGTTCGATTCAAAGTACGAAGACCCGCTTGGCTACCCTGGCGATGGGAACGACACCTATCCACTTGTGACGACCTATACTACGATTGGAACCCCAACACCTGGACCGAATCCCGATGATCATAACTTCAATAATGTCAACGATTTGGCGACCCGCTGGAAACATGGACGAGGAGCCAAAGAACTCATTGAGCAGCTTGCCTGGTATTGCAACACCAATTTTTGCCGCTATCCTTTTATCAGGGGGTACGCAGGAACACATGCGGCGTTTCTCGAGAAAGGGGCAAAACAATGGATTGCAGATGCGGGCTTACAGGATCATTATACCGTTGAAGGAATATGGAACCCAGATTTTTCCCTGATCGTTGAAAAACTTCAGAACAATAGCGGAATCATCCTGAATCTGCTCCTCTACAACTCAGACGCGATCCTCTTTCAGACGTTTCTTGGACATTATGTTGCGGTCGCTGGGATTAACCCTAACGGTTCCATCGCGTTATCCGATCCATTTCAAAATACCGCGAACCCCACACCGGCTCCTGCAGAGCATAACGACGCCAACGTCGTCTCCTATGACATCTACCTGGTGAACTTCACCTCACCGTTTCCCGAGAAAGCATCCTGGTGGCTGATGGATTACTTTGATTTCGGTGTGAAGAAGTTCGGTGGACTCGCCTGGTATGCCCTGATCATATCAGAAACAGAATAACAAGTCGATCCCTTGTTTTTTTACAGAATTTTTCTTGGAAAAAACTGGTGAGTATACAAAATCATTTATCGTTTTCCATGAACACCGCGGCAGCGATCACCGTGGTCCACAACCCGTTCTTGTCCCCCTCAGCGGTCTGTGCGATGCTTTGGGTGCGGACGATCTGCCTGCTCATCTTGTACTCCTGCTTCCGCTTATCCCATGCCCTGTCCGGGTCGAACTCTAAGCCAAGAGTGGTCGCAAGCATGGTTGCTGCAAGATCCTCCGTATGATCCTCAAGTTTCTTCCCCGTGGTCCCAAACGCATGATGCTCGGAGATGTACCCGTAGTGTGATCGATCCTTCGGGACTGCGATGCCGACCGCTGCGCCGATGAGCCGGTTCGGCTCATTCGTCGAATTCCTCGACATGACGACGTAGGTGATTTCACCAGCATTGAGCTCTTTTTCACCCCTGTCTTTTGGGATAATCGTACAATGCGGTGGGATAATGCTGGAGACATACACAAGGTTGCATTGTTCAATATCCGCGTCACGCAACGCAAGCTCAAAGGATTGCAGCTCGTGTTTATGCCTCCCGACGCCTTTCGTGAAAAAAACTCTTTTTGGTACCATTAGTCATCCATAAATAAATTTTATTTAATAAAGATATCCCCAGGTTACTTGCCTTCCTTTTCTTCCTCTTCGTCCTTCTCCGCTTCCTCTGTTTCCTCTTCTTCTACTTCTTCTTCAGGTTGGGTCACTCTTGCGGTCTTTTGTTTTTTCAACAGCTCCTTCATCTGCTGCTGGATATCAACCTGCTCTGGTTGAAACGTTTCCTCAGGTACGACCGTTTTTTTCTTGGTCACTTTTTCTTCGTCAACTTCCTCGTCCTCAGGTTCTTCCTCTTCGTTAGGTTGTCTCCCCGCCTTCCTCCTTGGTTTTTCATTCACCTGTTTATGAAGGAGATCCCTCATCTGCGTCTGAATATCTACCTGTTGTTTCTCAAACTCTATTTGTTCTTTCTGATATTGCGTGGGGACATGGGATTGTACTAAGGTTTCAACAAGTTGTTTCACATCCTTATACGGATACACACCATGCAATTCATAATAACTCCGTGCAATCGGTGTTTGAACTTCTTTCCCACCACCAGCAAAACCAAATAACCGGGCTTTCTTCGTCCCAACTTCCACACCACCCGCAGCCATGGTCTTATCACTCCCCAGCCCAAAACCTGATTCACTCACTGGAATAATCGTCCCAAACCCAAAAATCTGACCAAGGACTCCTTGTTTCGCATCAATATCAGCGATCTTATCGTACCTGATCGTCCGTTCCCGTTTCGTAAAGATGCCACCTTTGAAAATAATACGGAGGTTCGTGATGATATATTTATGTGATCGACGATATAATTCGACGATCAAAAAACCGACAATGGAGACCGCTATCGAATAGATGAAGATGAACAGAGGAATGTCGTTTTCCCAATGCTGCCAGAAGATCAACCCGACAGCGCCAGCCAAAACAAAAAGATACAGGAAAAAAATAGTCCATTGAATAGCAACAAGCGAAGCAACAACACCAATGAGGAGCAGCACAAGTCCCCATAGGATAAGAGGGTACCAGTTGTTTCCAGAAAACATGCTTGCATACTCAGAGAATTTCGTCAACCACCAGACCACGATTCCCCAAACGATGACAAAAATGCAGAGAGCCTGTAATTTCATAAACGATAATGGATGAGGCGAGAGCACCCGTTCGACTTGCTCATTTTTTAGGAGTTCTTTTTTTACCATCCGCAACCCTCACATGCTTCATCTTTGTCGCAGTTTTAAATCTATTGGTCCTCTTATATTTTATCAAGAGGATGGTCATAAGAATCGTCGATAACAGCATCACAAGAAGAGAAACAGGTTCAACTTGTTTCGTAGGAAAATAGATGAAAAACACCCGAGCCAGAACATAGGAGACAACCAAGGTCACGAAAGGAATGAGTTTCCAATGAAGACGGATTTCATCGGTTGCCTTTATCAGAAGGAGCACAGGAAATGTAAGGAGTATTGCGATGACCGCAGTCAGCGATATCCATCCTAAAATGGTAAACAACCCGACATACACTACTGGATTTAGAAACAACGACAAGACATAGAACACGTACAGAATAAAGATAATAACGAGGATGTACAACGGTTTTTCCACCAGATGATCTTTAATGTGTCTCAGATCATAGAGAATATCGATTTTTTCTTTTCGTTCCTGACCAATATAACTCGGTCGTATCCCCAACCCAAAAAACAACAACACAAACAAAAATCCGACATGAAGTGGGTTCAACAGGTCTATGTTGATCAGGAAGCTTACGAAGTCAATTGCGAATGTAGACAGGCTGACCCAAAAACCAGTCAATGATTCCACAAAGGTGTACTGAACAAGCGTTGGGAATACAAACCCTTTTCCGATGATAAAATAACTGACAAGCAAGACAAACCCCGCAGGAATAAAAAAGGGACCAAAGAGGAGAAATGAGCGAGCGACCCATTCAAAGACCCCTTTTTTTTCTTTCTTCGGCTCAACCTTCCCGTAGTTCACGGTCACCTGAAAAGCAGCGATCCCGCTTCTCGTGACCGTATACCCAAGCGCCTGGCAAATCGTTTGAAACAAGATACCAATGTAATTGGTAAATCGACAGAACGCCTCATGACGATGTCGTAATCTTGACAGCATCCGTTTTTGAATTTCGATGAAGAACATCTGGAGAAACCAGAACGCTACAACACCAAGGATTGGCGCGAGGGCTGCTACAAATAAAACATCAATGTTCAAAGGGACGTTTGCCATCTCGCTCAGGAATGGTAGTCATCCGTGGATATAAAAATCTTTTTTAAACAATATCAATAGTTACATCACGACCTGCATAATCGTATGCCTTCCATGATACATCCCCATAAGCGGACACCCCGACGATGATATGGATTTTACCAAAATGATTAAACAAATCTAAATCAGCATCAGATGGTCGAGCAATTGAGGATGGATGAGAATGCACGGTGCCGACGATACTGTAGTCAATGGGAAGCATATGCAAATGAAAAATCGCATGAGAATCACCAGAGATTGTGCCTGGGAGGAGTACTACCTCAATAATCGTTTTTTTATCAACCCGGTCAACACGAAGAAGCGCGCCGAATTCCTGCGGAAAATTCGACTTCGAACTCTCAAAAATCAGTTCCAAGCATTTTCTTGTTATCTTCCAAGGATATGTTGGAAGCTGTGTTGTTTTTCGTCGAAAAAGTCCCATAGCTTATCTCATGAGTTTTAAACGCACCATCTGATAAAAGCTTTCGCCAAACCGGATGAAACGTGCCTTCTTCTCCGATCCTGTCACACTAATCGTGCTCTCCTGGGTGACTGGTGTTTGAAACCGGCCATCAATCACCAGGTTCGTCTCCTTGCTTTTTGGAAGCAAATGCACTTCTACCTTTCGATCAAGAGGAACAATCCAGGGCCTCGCAGAAAGTTTAAATGCAGCAAGCGGAGCGATGATCATCGCATTCACCGTGGGATCCATGATAGGGCCGCCGACGCTTAGCGAATAACTCGTCGAACCGGTCGGTGTCGCGATAATGACACCATCTGCCCCCATCGATTCAATCAGCTCATCATCCACAAATAATTTCAGGTAGAGTATCTTTGCTATCCGTGCTGTTTGGATGGTCACCTCATTGGTCGCATCAGGCAATCGTTTCCCGTCCAGGATGATTTTTAATTTCGCTCGTTCCTCAACATTATACTTTCCAGCGATGATTTGCTTTAATCCCTCCAACGCATACTTTGATTCCACCTCGCAAAGGAACCCGATTCCGCCTGAGTTTATCGCAAACACTGGTTTTTCTATCTCGCTCATCGCCATGAGGATCGTCCCGTCACCCCCGATGGTCACCACGATATCAGCGTTCTTGTTGATCTCCTTGAATGATGATCCTTTGTGTTGAATCTCCGATGCAATCGCATCCTCTACCAGAACGTTTCCATGCTGCTGTAAAAACTCAACGACATCCTTTGTTAATGTCACGGTCCGCTTCACGCCTGGGTTACAAACCA
>Ga0315295_10003278_pt1 | contig 13775 bp, 6 predicted proteins | sample YL17G14_0_MG_FD_204453 | JGI IMG/M metagenome (GOLD analysis project Ga0315295, IMG submission 204453) | Sediment microbial communities from Yellowstone Lake, YNP, Wyoming, USA - YL17G14_0 | ecosystem: Environmental > Aquatic > Freshwater > Lake > Sediment | place: USA: Wyoming | collected...
GAAGAGGGAGCTAAGGCAAACACGTCTTCAGCAATAAAAAAGCTTATCGGTTTGCAGCCTAAAACCGTTTTTAAGGTTCTTGCAAGCGGAGAAACAAGGGAATTTCTTATTTCAAAAGTGAAGCCTGGGGATATAATTCTTGTAAGGCCTGGTGATAAAATACCTGTCGACGGAAAAGTAAAACAGGGAAGCAGTTATGTTGATGAAAGCATGATCACCGGTGAACCGGTCCCTGTTTTGAAGGAGAATGGCTCGGAGATTTTTGCGGGTACAGTGAATCAAAAAGGAAGTTTTCAGTTTGTTGCAGAAAAAGTTGGTACCGAAACCCTTCTCAGCAGTATAATAAGACTTGTGCAGGAAGCCCAGGGCAGTAAGGCTCCGGTCCAGAAACTGGTTGATAAAATTGCAGGAATATTTGTTCCTGTAGTTGTAGGTATTTCAATAATAACATTAATAATATGGTCACTTTTCGGAGGTGAGAATGGTTTTGTAAGGGGACTGTTGTCAATGATCACTGTTTTAGTCATCGCATGTCCATGTGCACTGGGACTTGCAACACCAACCGCCATAATGGTCGGGATAGGAAAAGGAGCTGAAAATAATATTCTTATAAAAGATGCTGAGGCGCTTGAACTTGCTCATAAAATGGATACCATTGTCCTGGACAAAACCGGAACTATAACTGAAGGAAAGCCTTCAGTTGAAAAAATCGAATGGCTTTCAGATGGAGATAAACTAAATGGGATAAATATTTTGTACAGTCTTGAACGGTTATCAGAACATCCTCTGGCTGAATCGGTAGCAGGTTACCTGAAAGAGTCGTCCTTACCCGTATTAATTACTGACTTAATAAGCCTGACAGGCAGAGGAATTAAAGGCAAGTTTGAAAACAGGCAATACTTTGTTGGCGGACTGAAGCTTATTAATGAAGCAGGCATTAAAACCGAACCCCGACTATTGGAATTTGCTTACAGGTGGGAAGAAAATGCCGGTACCGTTATATGTTTCGCTGATGATAAAAACGTGCTTGCGGTTTTGTCAGTTACTGATAAGATCAGGGAGACCTCCGGAAACGTAGTACAACAGTTGGGAAAGCTGGGTATTGATGTCTGGCTGGTTACGGGGGATAACGGTAAAACTGCTGAAGCAGTTGCAAAAAAGGCAGGGATCCCGAATTATAAAGCAGAGATGATGCCCTCCGAAAAAGCTGAATTCATTGCCCTTCTTCAGAAACAGGGCAAAATTGTCGGTATGGTCGGCGACGGCATTAACGACAGCCAGGCGCTGGCAACCGCCGATATAAGTATCGCTATGGGGAAAGGTTCTGACATAGCCATTGACGCTGCAAAGATGACTATTATCAGCAACGATCTTTCAGTTATTCCTTCTGCCATACGTTTAAGCCGGAATACTGTCAAAACCATCAGGCAGAATCTCTTCTGGGCGTTTATTTATAATATAATCGGAATTCCGATTGCGGCAGGTGTTTTGTTTCCCGTTAATGGATTTCTTCTGAATCCGATGATTGCCGGAGCAGCAATGGCATTAAGCAGTGTCAGTGTTGTTACAAATAGCTTGAGATTGAAATACACAAAATGAAAGTCTGAATCAAAAAAAGTAAATGAACAGGACTCTATAACGCTGGTTAATAAGGATTTTTTGCAGCTTCTAAGAATGCAATTATATTTTCGACAGGAGTATCGGGTTGTATATTATGGGCCGGGGCAACAATAAAACCACCATTCTTACCCAGTATTTCAATTCTTCGTCTTACCTCATCCCGAATAATCTGAGGTGTGGCAAAAGGAAGAAGTTGCTGAATATCAATGCCGCCGAAAAATACAAGATCATTTCCGTAGGTATTCTTTAGAAATGCAGGATCCATTCCTGCGGCAAGGGGTTGTATGGGATTTAGAATATCGAGGCCGATTTCAATAAAATCAGGAATAATAGGAAGTATTGAACCGCAGCTGTGCCAAGCAATTTTAATATCGGACCTGACTTTACGGAACTCTTCAAACATGTATTTTATTCTTGGTTTAAAGACCCGTCTCCACGTATCGAGATCCATTATCATTCCATGCTGAGTTCCGAAATCATCGCCGCACCAAAGAATGTCAATGCCCATCTCAATGAGCTTTTTCCCTGCAATGATAATATAGTTCATGATCCTATCCATGAGGAAAGGCAGATATTCAGCCTCCAGCAGGAGATCAGTAAGAAATTTTTCATATCCAGTCAGGTACCACGACATTTCATAGAACATAGTTTCGACATCACCGATCACAGCATATTTATCAGAATAGGTGTTTATCATTTTCGCGGCTGTATCAAATCTTCCGGGTGCATTAGGATCAGGGAAAGGATAATCCTGAATATCTTTCGCAGTGGTTGCATGGGCCAAAGGATATTCGGCAAATTCAGTATATAATCCGACTTCACGGAATATCATCCCCCATTCATTTTTAATCCTTCCGTCGGTAAGAGTAACTGTAGGACAATCAGGCGCTGCTGTCGGGGCTGTAGCAATGATATCAACTCCCATGGTTGTCAATAATCCCATGTGTGAAATCCGTGCCGATTCCATTGCATCTATAGGTTCTTCATAAGGGATTTCCAGTAGTTCGCACAGCTTCTTAGCGACCTGGGGTGTCAAAGACACATATATGGGCGGAGTGTCTGGTTCCCTGTGATTTATGGCGGATAAAGTACGTTCTCTTGAAGTCATGATAATCGGATATTGAGAAACATTTATATAAATTACATACCGGTCCTGTATTAAGTTCTTTCCTGGGAGATTGAAATTCCGGATACTTGATTATTTTTGTATTTCAGAAGTAAATATAAGAAAAAGAATAAATTATAGAAAGTTAACGAAAGTCCGATGAATCATAAGGAAATGGTAAATAATAAAAGTTGTATAATTATTTATGCAGGAATTATCGTCCTGTTTGCGCTGACATTTTGGACAGGTGGAATTGAAGCCCAAACTGTTCCTGAAAAAGGTTCCTTAAAGCCATTCAGGGTTCTATTAATTATCGGGGATCAATGGGATGACCCTGCAAGTTATATTGTAAATATTCCTGAACCGACAGGCCTGTATTCCGGTTATGATGCCAGGCCTGATATTCCCGGAGCAGTTGATTTCCACGATCTTGTTGTTTTGCTAAAATCATGGGGAATCCCATTCGATTTAGTACGGCTGGATCAGCAGCTTCTTGACCGTTACATGTTCCTCGATATGCACGATAATCCCCGTTATGGAACCATTATCTGGGATGTAAATGAGAGTAAAAAGATTATGCCGGCAGATTATTCCATTGTTACAGAGATGACGACTACATACGGGATCGGATTGATAGCCCTTTCAGACCGGATTACCCAGCCTCAGATCCAGATCCTTCTTGGGCTGAAATATCTGGGAAGATGGGAAAGCAGCGATACCTTCAGAGTTGTGCACAGTCATTTTCTGACACAAGGTCTTGAATCATCATTTATTGTTGATCCCGGACCGGAAAGACATGCACAAAGGCAGCAGGTTGAAACGTTCGAGACTGCTGTACCAGTTATCAGCCAGGGTCCTTTTACCCAGGTAACGGCAAGAGAATATCCATCCGGCGGCAGAGCCGTATGGATCGGGAATGATCACAATTATATGTTTTCCTCTGAGGATTTGCGTACTTTGATTCGCAGAGCTATAACCTGGACAATCGGATACAATCTTTACAAAACATGGGAAAATGATGTAATTATGATAATGGATGATCCGGGAGGCTCCCAAAATGCTTGGCTCAAGCACTGGCATTATGCACCTTTAACGGAGCAGGTGATTGACAGATACATGATAAAACCTCTACAGGATCATAATGCAGTGCTTAATATAAATTTTGTGCCCGGTTTTGTGAACGATGCAAAAAAGAGGCTTGAGCCGACATGGAAGCAGAAATTTACAGATGAATTCGAATTAGAACATGATAATATTTCAGGCAAGAAAGCATTTGACAGGGGTATAAAACTTGGTGTATTTGAGGTTATGTGTCATGGTCTGACCCACATGCAGCCGGATCTTGTCTCTGAACCCGGATGGTATGGTTCAGAAATTGAGAAGGAACGCAGCGAGGTAGGATGGTACCGTGAATTCGGAGATACACGAAGAGGCGGCGAAATTCCTGCAGGAGAGCAGCTTTGGCGAATGAAAACCGCTATGGAATGGCTGAAGGAACAATTCGGCATTATTCCGCTTGAATTTTGTTCTGGCGGACTGGGGTCATCGGTATCATATTTCAACAATACTGTTAAACTGGCCGGGCAAGCCGGATTTGGATGGTGCGGCTGGGAAACGGGTTACCTTGGAAAGGATATGGTAATTACAGGATGGAAATTCTTTGGCACAAGGGAATCTCCACTTTTTGTGGCTGCTTTGCCTGATGCACATGACTTTGGTGTGACACGCGAGCCGGAAAAGTTTGCAGCAATATTTGATCAGTATCCCGATAAGCGTTTCATAAGTATTAATGAATTTATCGGCTATCTGCATGCAAATAAACGGAGTAAATGGGTTGCCGACGGGAAAAAGCTTGTGATTGACCTTGAATATGATCCTCATTACTGCCTGGACTTCGGTAAACATTCAACGGTCTGGAAGCTTGATATTTCTGACTGGTTGCTTAATGAGGCAGGTAAGGTATCCGCCGTAACAGTTGACGGTAAAAAAGCAATTATCAAAGGGAATGAAGTAACCATACCAAACGGAACGGGAGGGCATAGTATAGAGATTGATTTCAGCAGTCTGCGGAGGTAAAAACATATTTCCCGCAGATCTCGCAGATATACGCCGATAAAAGCCAATGAGACAGAACTAAAACGACTATTTGGAAAAATATAGCCATACTTCCGGATGCATGGTATATAAACGGTATTTTTCGCCTTCAAAGACCAGTATCGGGCTTGAATGATCACCCTGCACAACAGGATTCTTAGGGTATTTTGTCCAGTTAACAAGTTCTGTTGACATAGCTACATTTGAAGTCCAGATGGAGCTGGCTCCAGGTTTCGACCAGGCTGCATCAGAAGTTCCGTGATAAAACATATAATATCTGCCTTTATATTTTACGATCTGGTTAGCTGCCACAGCTCCTGAATCATAAACGCCTGGTCCTTTTTTCAGCACCGGTTCATCCTGAAAATTCACCCATGTTTTTTGATTATTTGATACTGCCAGCCAGATGGCATCATCATTTCTTTCATAGAAAAGGTACCATAAATTGTTCTCTTTCCAGACAGACGGAGTCCCGTATGGTCCCGGGATAGTGTCACCTTTTGTTGTAAGGATCTTAATGTCGCCCTGTTCCTGCCAGTTAATGCCATCATCTGAAATAAGGGTATGGGCAACATCGTTCCTTCCCTCGGCATACATGTAATACTTATTATCCTGCCTGAAAACAAACATATCTTCAGTCCATTTCCGGCTGAAAACAGGATTTCTTTCATGTCTGGTCCAGTCAATACCATCAGGTGACGTGGCATAACCAAGATATTTTGTAACAGTGTCAGCCCCATTGTACCCTGTATACCACATCTTATAAACCCCGTCATCGTTAAGAATAAACCCTCTTTCGCGGATGATCTTGTCCCAGGTTTCCTGACCTGTTCCTTTAAAGACAGGATTGTTTTCATATGGAGTAAATTCAACCATCTCTTTCGGGAAAGCCTCCTGTTCGCCGGATGATTTTTCGATCTTTTGTTTTGGTCTGCAGGCAGGCATAACAATAATGACCAGCAAAATGATTGATAAAGAGCATTTGGTATTCATTGTATTTTTAATTGATTAGTTCATTAATGATCAAAATATAATTCAAGATGCCGTTCAAGGGTTCTGTATGCTTGTTATTGGTCGTGAGTCGTGAGTTGTGAATCGTACGTCTAACCGAAAAGCAACCAACAACCTGATTTACTTAAACGGAGTGGCCATATATTTTTCGATATCTGTCCAGTGTTCCAGCATAATTTTTTGTTTAAGTTTCAACTGCCTTACAAGATCAGGTCCCAGCAGAAAAGTATCTTCGTACCTTGAATCGTTAGAATGGCATATCAGATCCATTCCTCCGGTTCCAAGCAAATCAATAAGTTCCTGTGTATTATCAAGCTCATCCCTCATGGCTGCATTGAATGCCTGAAGATCAGAATCACCTTCCCATGTGGGAGTTTTATCGGGTCGGTGAGGCGGCCCGCTGAGTTTTTCAGCATTACGGTCCCTGATAGCCTGTACTTCAGCAAAGTTACCGGCGCTACGCATAATACTGCTATGGATCCGGAGTCCCTTCGCCATGTTCCTGATAAATGCTGATTCAGGAGCTGTCCCGTCAACGTTTTCAATAAGTCCGGCAGCTCTGTTTATCATCGAGACATATTTTTTCATTGTTCCGGACGGAACACTGTTATGACTGCCATGGATGTCGGTAAAATCCAATCTGGCTTCTTCCTCTGACGGATTGAAAACATGGGGAAGAAAATATGCCTCTTCTTCTTTTTTAAGCAGTTGAGGGGCAATCACCAGCGGACGGGTTATCTGCCTGGCGGAAACGCCCCAGTATATTCCTGTTACATTACCGACTGCTGAACTTTTATATTGTTTTGCGTCTTCAATAATCATCAGGGCATCGAAAAGCTTTTGTGCATTTTTTTCTCCGGCCCATTCCCTGCATAACTCATAAACCTGTTGCATCTGCAATATTTTATCTTCGGTTACCGGTGTCCGGAGGTTTTTTATTAACAGATCTATGAGCTTTTCTATTACGGGTAGTAATTCATAGCCCCTGTCATAATATGACCTGAAATTTAAGAAAACAGTATTGATCCCGCTGCTTTTGAACTGATTGATTCTGTTAAGCTGTTCCACCGGATCCAGTAATCCTCTCACCGGATAACTTCCGGAAATATCGCTTCCAAGTGTAATTGAATTATCCGAGGAGGTTCCCTGTGCGTGACAGTTTCCGGGCAGATGCTGAATGATATCCTTCATCTCTTCGTCGGAGAACATTGATTCCGCGAGGTATATATTAAGCTCTTTTCCAGCTTTTTTTGCAACGTCATTGTATAAATTCATTATTGAGGCCACTCTTTCACCCATGGTTATGTCCCTGCAATGTGATGGTCCGTTAGGTCCTGAATATTGCCAGTCCGACCAGCATATTCCTGATCCGGCATCATTGGTCTTAAATGAGAAAGCATGAATTTCCGGCACATTTCTGAGAAGTTCTTCAATCATACCTGAAACCATTTTGCGGCTTTCTTCCAGATCCATACAGAGAGCAAATGCCGGATGGTTACTCCTTCTGGGGTGATCGACCCTTGGGCCTCTGAGGCGGGGATTAGCTTCAAAGAATTGATCGGGTAAGAAGTTTGGCTCATTGCACCAGAAGGCTGCCTCAAGACCAGATTCCCTTAGTATCCTGGCTCTTGCCAAAAGATATTCACGGTTCTTCTTAACAAACTCGGCAGGTATAAAAGGAGCAATTTTTGGATCGGGAAAGAACTTAAAAAGGGCAGGATTATAACTTGCATATTCGTACCAGAAATTATTACCCTCCGGGATCTCATGAAATCCTTTGTCGGCCAGAGCACTTATATTCACTTCCACTCTTCCGTATGGCTTAAGTCGTACTGCCTGGATTACCAGTTTTCTGAATTCAGCAATATCCCTTATCGGGGCATTTATTATAAATACTTTCTGTCCCTCCGGATTCGAAGCTGAGCCTGAACCCGGGAGTTCAGCAGCTAAAACCAGATGAAATGACAATGTGGATATCAGGAATACAGAAACCAGCCTGCCTCCTCTTTTCAGAATTTCTTTTATGCTAATCATACTTTGATCTCTTAAGGTTTACAATTAACTTTCCGGAAATATGATTTTTCAGGATTTATCTTTTTTCTGCAACTGCTTTTACTGTTTCAATCAGATATCCCTCCTGGTCTTCCTCTTTGGTAACTGACTGAAAATGTACATAATTAATTCCGTTTTCGCTATGGAAATTAAGAGGTAAGGAAAAGATTTGCGGTTCTGCGTCAATTTTCAGAGTACATGATCCTGACCGTAAATCATCCCATTCAAAGGTCAGATCGATCCATTTCCCTGGTTTCAGTAGCAACCCGGAGGATGTATTTCCATCACCATCGAATTTCAGGGAGTACATGGAGTATCTGTATGTCATGGTATCAACAGGATTGAACCAGCGGTCGATCAGGCTGATCCTGCCTCCTTTGCCTCCGGGTTTAAGGTATATTCTTGTTTTGAAAGATCCTTTTGAGGAAGCCGGAAAATTCCAGACAGCCCCGTCCACATCGCACACGAATTTATTATTAATAATGTGTCTGATCTGCAGTGCTTTGCAGTCTTTGTTTACCGGATTTTCAATAAGGAAAGGACCAGGATCGCGGTTATAGGCACAGTGACCTCTGATCCCATTGATATATTTAAAAGTTGACCAGTTCTTTAATCCGTCAGCAAAAGTATCGCTACGCTCTGTTTCATAAAGCCAGTCAGGATCGAATATGACCATTGCCCTCACCAGGGGATGCTGTCCGAATGCTACAAGTACTTTACCATGAGGAAGTTCCACGGCTTGAGACTGGTGGACGCTTTTGTCGAGCGATACATCCTTGCCTCCACTTGTTGCAAAATCTCCTTCATTTCTTAAGGGATTGAGATAAAGTTCACGAAATCCTTTCCAGCTTTTACCGTCATTATCGGATATAGCTGCATGAATTACATCACGATTGGTAAAAACATCATCCCAAAGACCGGTTTTTTGCGCTTCATTGAGACTGGTATCGGCAGACCGGTCCTCCTCGGGCAACGGAGTAGTACTGCAAAAAAACAGTAATAGCCGTCCGTCTTGAAGCCTGAACAAAGTAGGCATTGTTATGGTTGAATAGAAACGTGAAGGCACGGGATCTGACCAGCCGGTACCATGATCCGTTGAAAAAGATTCATATAGCCTGTCCATTGAAGTCCGAAGCAGCATCCAAATTCTGCCGTCATGCAATTCTATAATAGTAGGTTCAATGGCATAGTTCTGCCAGCGGGGCTTCTTATGCGGCCATTCAGTAATAAAGCGCGGACCCACAGGCACATAGGAAATTCCCCAGGTATGTCCGTCATCATCTGAATAATAAACACAGGATTGCATTACTTCCATTCCATCGTGCACCAGGCTCCTTCCGCATGTGATGAGCATTCTTCTCATTTTTGTCAGGAAAAGAGGTTGACGTATCATGTCATGCTGGTCTTCATCTATTCTGATCTTTTTGTAGGGTCCGTCAATCCCGTTACTGCTTCTCAAAACGAAAGTTCCTTCTTTATTGCTTATCAATCGTATAAAATCACCCGACCATGGGCTGAGGCTTGCAGGTGGCATATTCTCATTTGTAAACAATTCAGGGTCAGTAATAACTTTCTTATTCCAGGTAAGTCCGTCATCAGTACTGTTTATGTATATATGACTTGAAGGATTGTTCCAGGATCCTTCAAAACCGTAATGCCTAAGTTCGCCATCAGATAGCTTCACCATTCCGTTAAATGCATTGTCGGTTGGACGGCCGACAAATACCGGTTCATAAATCTGTTCCAGACTTTGACAGACGACAGTCATCCCTGTTATGAGAAATAGCATTCCTGAAAAGAAGTTCTTCATAATTCATATCAAATAAAATCCCTAATCAGCAATCCGCAATCGTCAATTAATCTTATTTCATCGAATCACCAATAGTTATCGTAAACGTCCCCCATGTTATATCCCTTCTTATTTTTTGCCAGTCTTTCACTTCATAGCTGGCCAGAAATTTTATCCTGTGACCCGGAGGGCACTTTTCAGAAATGTGAATAAGGGAAGATAAAGAATATCCATCGCCCCATTTGTCAGGCTGAATTTCATCGTACAAACGTTCCCCGTCGATAAAGGGATCGTCATAATACAACCTGAGCCGCCGGCTTCCGCTGGATATCTCATAGATCATCACAGTTTCGCCGGGATCAGCGATATTATTTCCATTCCCGCTTCCGAAGATTTCACTGTCGCCATCATCGATGCCGATTTGTGTGAACTCAGGGACATCAAAATATACAGGTGCATCAAACTCATCAGTCCAGGTGTGGTGCATATTGTCAGAAATGGTCAGACTGAATCTGATTTTGAAAGACGATCCGTCTGCAGGAGGCTTGTTTGAAGCAGTAACCATAAATGCTTCTGGCACCCAGATCAGTCTACCTGATTCCAGTCTCTCAAACTCCACAACAGGATTGGCAATTGTAACACCTTCGGTTGATGTATGGAGGTTTACTATGATTCTTTCTGCCATGCTTCCCCCTCTGTTAAGAAGTTCTATATTAACCCTGCACATCTTTTTATGATCAAGAAATAATCCCTGGTCATTTACTTTATATGCAGCTAATGTGATTTCGGGAGGATCATTCATTCGGTAAATACCTATCTGATGATTTTCATGGTTCACATTAAAACTTATTCTTCCTTTCTTATCGGTTATTGCTGTAGATAAATTTGTAATGTCCTTTGTTACATTATAATCCAGACAAACATAATCGGTATTTGGATTGTAAATTGCCGGTGTTCTTATGCTTATCTGCACTCCTGGAATAACCGGTCCGTCAGGTTCCCAGCTTTTTGTTGCGATTCCCAGCCCACCTGATGTGACTCCCTTTAAATCGATAAATCCGGGCTTGTTCAAATTACTTCTTACCTCATAACCCCATACTTCAAACTCGGGATACAGATCAGCATGATGCCAGCGCATTGGCTTTGTCAAAGGATTCTTAAAAGAATTGATTATGAAATTAAAGGCATCCTTAAATTGCTCCGGAGTGATATTATGGCTGCCCTCATATTCAGTAAAGGAGAAATCAAGTCCTGTTTCATGGAGGGCTCCATTTATGACCTCGTTGTTAAGGTAGTAAAGCTCGCATTCCTTACTTGTGGCAAATCCCAGCTTCACTCCGTAGAGGTTTTTGAACATATGCCGTACCTGATATAATGAATGCTGAGCCGGACTTCCTATAAAAAATTCAGGTGATCCTTTTGAACTAAAGGCAGTTCCTACAAGATCAGGATATTTGCCTGCAAGGAAAAATGACATTATTCCTCCCATACTGTGCCCAATTAATGCCCTGTCGGACCGTTCGGTCAATGTGCGGTATGTTTTGTCGATGTGCTTTACAAACTCCGGAAAATAATCTTTGAACTGAACTTTGTAGTTGATATTTGAATGGTTACCGATATTATAGGGACGAAGATCAGAGTCCTCGGAACGCCCATTCCAGGCCACAAGTATAACTCCGTTTTCATTGACAAGCTGACTTACACCGGGGATATTCAGTTCATGACTTCCTGTATTTCCATGGAAATAGTAAATCACCGGATAACGCTTTTGTGAGGTATAATAATCCGACGGAAGAAAAATCCTGTAGGGTTTTGCGCGGTTAAAAACTTTGCTGAAATGAGTTTTGTCTTCCTGACCGGCCAGATAATGCGATACTGTCATAAAAAATAAAAAGACAGTGAATAACTGAAAGCCATTGTTCCTGAACCGATATATCATTTTAATATTGATATTAAGTCAAACTATATTACAAATTTAATTTTAATTACAAAACCTTACTATGAAAGTAAGTTTATAGCTATAAAATAAGTAAAATTTCTTATAATATCTTTCATTTAATTAGATTGTTATATTAAAATTGTTTCTTTGATATGTTTTTAATGGTATGCTGTTACGCAAAACATTTGTATAAAACAAGTTTCCAGATTTTCAGAATAAAATATTTTTAAAGATCATGAACAGAATCGCAACATTACTTATCGGGTTGAATTTTTCTTTCTCACTTTATTCACAGTATCACGCTGTGGTACATAGGAACGTTTTACAGTCTGAGGTACCGGTAAGCACTTCAGGCAACTATGCAGTCGAGGGAAAAATTTATGTTCTTGTGAATGACATCAGCTGCGAAAAAAGTACACTTTTTCTTGGCAGGAATGTTACCCTTGATCTGAATGGGTTTACTGTCAGATATGCTGATGGGAAATATGACCACATTCCGAATTCAGGTTTTGAAGACGGATTGGACGGCTGGGATCTGTCCGGAGCACCGGGAGCAAAGTTGCAGAATACTACCGATGTTCATGTTTTCATGGGAAAGAAATTGCTGAGCCTTCAGGCAGGGGACGAAATTGTCTCCCAATACATCAGTCTTCCTGTGGCGGGTAGGTCCTACTTTGCTATGTGCGGTATTACAGGACGGTATTATCATGATATGAAGAAGTATCCTGATGATGAAATGAAAGTGAGTGTTTATGTTGAAGATGAAAATGGCAATAATGTAATATGCACTATAAAATATGGTGACGGGACCAGGGTCAGTTGTCCTGTTGAAAGAAAATCTCCAAGGCTGGGAGGAGGATTTGTTTATGCACATCTGAAGGGTCTGCCTGCCGGCAGATACAGGATACGGGTAAAAGCCGATACCGACTGCCTGGTTGATGAAATAGATATCCGTCCGGCTATGGATGCTGGTATCAGTATAATGGGTAAAACGACGCCTCTTGCCCATTACGATCATGTTATAATGGAGTCATATCCACCTGTAATTCCGGCATTCTACGATTATACTGAAGATTTTGAAGCCTGCACTCCCATTTCCTCACTACCAGCGGCTGAGGGCAACGGCACTATCACCATCAAAAATGGAATAATTGAAAGTGGTAGATCCGGAATTCTGTCATGGGGCATTCAGTCATCGGCCCCGGATGTCAGGATCATTCTTGAAAATGTAAAGATCATTTCATGTGGCATAAGCGCAGGAGCTGCCGATATACTGTGGACCAGCATAAACAATTGCAGGTTTGAAACCGATATGCCTTTCCTTATTCAGCGCCATGTGAATCTTTGTTCAGTGTTAATAAGAGGCAATAATCCGTCAGAGGTTGCCAATTCTGAGTTTTTTGGCGGGCAGGGTTGTCTCTCAATTAAAGGAAAATATTCTCTTGTTCACGACAATCTTTTCGTCAATGATCAATGGGTGACAAACCACTACAGCATCATGGGTACCGGTGACAGTTCAAAAATCTTCAGCAACAGGTTTGAACCGAAACAGGGATCAGGTATCTATGTAACCAGGTACACCGAAGTATTCAACAACCTTTTCAAAATAGAGACATCTGCTCCAACCTGTGAATACGGGAGGGAAGAATACAGCACAGCTGCAATCAGGCTCGGAGATTACGGATCAGCTCCTGGCTCTCCGGGAGCTTCCGTCGGTAACAGGATACATAACAATAATATTAACATAACAGCAAACGATTTCGAACCAGCGGAATACACTCCGATGTGCTGGGGAATTTATTACAGTGCAAGCGGAGGAGAAAACTATGTTTATGATAATGAAATAGTTGTCAATAAGACAGATCCCGGATCAAAGGCAATAACAGCCGCATTGTATATATGCGGAGGTCCCAGATACTTTGGAGGCCAATTTTACAACAACCGGATAAAAACGAATGTGCCGGCTGCCTGGGTGGCTTCGCTGTATGGAGGTGCCTCAAATTCAAACCTTTATAATAATAAAATAACTGCTTTTGGGGAAAGTTCATTTAAAACCTTCAGGATAGGAAGTGCCGGCTGTGACGATTGTGTGGCGAAGAATATTATATTCAGATCAAATCACATTGAAGGACAAGAATTTGGGCTTGATGTCACTGACCAGGATC
>Ga0315295_10003280_pt1 | contig 13773 bp, 11 predicted proteins | sample YL17G14_0_MG_FD_204453 | JGI IMG/M metagenome (GOLD analysis project Ga0315295, IMG submission 204453) | Sediment microbial communities from Yellowstone Lake, YNP, Wyoming, USA - YL17G14_0 | ecosystem: Environmental > Aquatic > Freshwater > Lake > Sediment | place: USA: Wyoming | collected...
TTATAAACAGTTCAAACTTCGTAATTTTACCTTTAATAACAAAATTAAAAAAAAGATGACTCACCTTAAGGAAGGTCAGAAAGCTCCGTCATTTGAGGGAATTGATCAGAATAGCAATAAAGTTAAGCTAGGCGATTTTTCAGGAAAGAAAGTCGTTTTGTACTTTTATCCGAAGGACAATACCCCGGGCTGCACAGCCGAAGCCTGCAATCTGAGGGACAATTACCAGGAGCTTCTGAAAAAAGGTTTCGCAGTACTGGGTGTAAGTCCTGATAACGAAAAGTCACATAAAGGATTTGCCGGGAGATATTCCCTTCCGTTTCCTCTGATCGCCGATACAACAAAAAAGATTTTAAGCGATTATGGAGCATGGGGTGAGAAAAAAATGTACGGAAAAACAGTTACCGGTGTTTTAAGATCAACTTTCATTATTGATGAAAAAGGATTTATTGAAAAAATAATTTCGAAAGTTGATACAGGTTTCCATACAGAGCAGATTTTTGAGTTGTATAACAAATAAAACCATATAGCATGAGCAACGAAAAAAAAGAGATAAACAAGGAAAAACTTAAAGCTCTTGAGGTTACCCTCGGAAAGATTGAGAAAGATTTTGGCAAAGGTACCATCATGAAGCTTGGAGATCATGCGGTTGATAATGTCCAGGTGATCTCTACCGGGTCAATCGGTCTGGATGCCGCACTGGGGATAGGTGGCTTTCCGCGTGGCCGGGTAATTGAAATCTACGGCCCTGAAGCCTCGGGAAAAACAACTCTTGCAATCCATGCAATTGCTGAGGCTCAGAAAAACGGAGGCATAGCTGCAATTATTGATGCAGAGCATGCCTTCGACAGGAATTATGCCGAAAAACTTGGCGTAGATGTCGAAAATCTTCTTATCTCTCAGCCGGATAATGGAGAGCAGGCACTTGAGATAACTGACCATCTCATCAGGTCAGGAGCTCTGGATATCATCGTGATTGACTCAGTTGCAGCCCTGACACCAAAAGCAGAAATTGAGGGTGAGATGGGTGATTCAAAAATGGGTCTGCAGGCAAGGCTTATGTCGCAGGCACTCAGAAAACTAACCGCCAATATCAACAGGACAAATACTTCGTGCGTATTTATAAACCAGCTGAGAGACAAGATCGGTGTGGTGTTTGGCAATCCGGAAGTAACAACAGGAGGTAATGCTTTGAAGTTCTATGCTTCAGTAAGAGTGGACATCAGGAAAACTAATCAGATCAAGGAAGGTGAAGAGGTGATCGGCAACAGAACAAGGGTAAAAATTGTTAAGAACAAACTTGCACCACCATTCAGGAAGGCTGATTTCGATATTCTCTATGGAGAAGGTATTTCCCAGCTTGGCGAGATAGTTGACCTGGGTGTCGATTTTGAGATCATCAAGAAGAGCGGATCCTGGTTCAGCTACGGAGATACCAAGCTTGGACAGGGACGCGATGCTGTAAAACAGATTATTAAGGATAACCCTGAGCTTTATGATGAGCTGAAAGCCAAAGTTGCAGAAGCGCTGAGAAAATAAAAACAACCTATGAAAGAGGAGCTCCTTTTATTAGTTTTTTTCATTCTTCTCACTTCAACTTCATGCAAGAAGAAAGAAGCGATTACCTCAAACCAGCAGAATCAGTTCAGTGTTCAGCTGACCGATCAGGAAAAAGCCGGTGGTGTGATGACTCCTGAAATCATGTGGAAATTCAGTCGTCTAGGATCATTTTCACTTTCACCCGACGGATCATCAGTTCTTTACACCCTGACACAGACAGACCTTCCAACAGAAAAGAGGAAAACAAATATCTATAAAGTATCTTCTACAGGAGGTGAATCTCTTCAACTTACCACAGATGGTGGCAGCTCACCTCAATGGATAGCCGGCGGAAAAATTATCATTTTCGTTAAAAAAGGGAGCCTGTGGACAATGAATGCTGATGGCTCCGATCAGAAAACCGTTACCGGCTTATCTGATTTTGAAATATTTAACATATCTCCTCCAGGTGATAAGATCTATTTCACAAAAAGAGTAAAGCTTGATCAGACCGCAAATGAAAAGCATAACCTCCCAAAAGCCAATGTCAGGATAATAAACGATCTTATGTATCGTCACTGGAACTACTGGAGTGATTTTTCTTACAGCCATCTGTTTGTGGCCTCTTTTGACGGGAAAAGTGTCTCGGGTGAAAAAGATATTATGGATGGACAGAGGTTTGAATCACCTACCGCTACTGACTTTGATGAAGGTGAAATATCATGGAGCCCAGATGGGAAATTTATCGCTTATACAACGAAAAGACTTACAGGTAAGGCAGATGCAGTAAGCACAAATACAGACATTTACCTTTATGATATTACCTCCGGAACAGAGGTAAATATTTCAGAAGGAAATTTAGGATATGATAAGTATCCGGTCTTTTCACCAGACGGCTCGATGATAGCTTACCGGAGTATGGAAAGGGAGGGCTATGAGTCAGATCTGGATCGTCTTTTCATTTACAATATAAAGGACGAATGTCGTACCTGGGCAACAAAAGGATGGGACTTTGATGTTGAGAATATCACCTGGGCTGATAATCGTACGATTTATTTTACCTGCTCATATCTTGGTACAGCTCAGATATTTAAGACAGACTTACAAAGCAAAGGTGTATCTAAGGTAACAGAAGGTGTACATAACATGGGGCCGCTTAATCTTAAATCTGGTGTCATGGTTTCAGGACTTGTTTCCATGTCAGTAGCCCCGGAGATATCGACTGTATATCTTAAGACAGGTGAGGTTAAGAAGATTACATCGATTAATAAATATATCTACGATAATATTAAAATGGGGAAGGTCGAGGAGAAGTTTATTAAGACAAAAGATAATAAATATCTGCAGATGTGGGTCATCTATCCTCCCGATTTTGATCCGGCAAAAAAATATCCGTTGCTTCTCTTCTGCAAAGGCGGACCTCAGGGACCGCTTGATCAGGGCTGGTCCTACCGCTGGAATTATCAGATGATGGCGGCAAAAGGCTACATTGTCGTTGCACCAAACCGTCGTGGTAATTCAGGATTCGGACAGGCCTGGAAAGAGCAGATATCAGGTGATTACGGCGGTAAGAATATCCAGGATTACCTCGATGCTACAGATGCAATGGCTAAAGAACCGTTTGTTGATGCCGGTAGAATGGGGGCAATCGGAGCAAGTTATGGTGGTTACAGTGTCTTTTATCTTGCAGGGGTACACCAGGGAAGGTTCAGGGCATTTGTCGCACATGCCGGTATGTTCAACTTTGAGAGCTGGTATGGATCAACTGAGGAGGTCTGGTTCCCGAATAAAGATTTCGGTGGACCATACTGGGCAAATATTAAAAGCTACCAGTTTTCTCCCCACCTGATGGTTGATAAATGGACCACTCCTATTCTTATTATTACCGGGCAGAACGATTTCAGGATACCATATACCCAGAGCCTTGAGGCATTTCAGGCTGCCCAGCTTCGGGGAGTCCCGAGCAGGTTGCTCTTCTTTGAGGATGAATACCATTTTGTTACAAGACCCCAGAATGCTGTAATCTGGCAGAGAGAATTTTTTGAATGGCTGGATAGCTATCTTAAATAAGGTTAAAGGCTTAATGGCATAAAGGCAAAACAGCCTTTATCCATTCTTGTACCCTGTGGTCGCTGTCTGGAGGTCTTTACGACCCGGTCTGTCTTGAGGTCTTAAAAAGACAGGGCGAAGCCCATAAAGACAGTGCAGCACAAAGACGATCAGCGTCCCGTGCTCTGAGCCCTGTGCTATTCATAGAGCCAGCTTAAAACTTTTTCAATCTTCTCCTCCATTGGCATATATCCGTCGAGCCAGTGGATCTTTATACCTCTTCTCTCCATACCCCTGAACCAGGTCATCTGCCTTTTTGCAAACTGGTGGATGGCAACTTCAAGGCGGTAAAGCATTTCATCATATGTAAGGCTACCGGTAAGATAAAGTGTAATGTACTTATATTCAAGCCCATAATAGATAAGAACTTCGCTGTCAATCCCTTTATCCATCAATTGTTTTACCTCTTCAACCATACCGTTCTGAAGTCGATCTTTCAGCCTCTGAGAAATTCTTTTGCGCCTCGATTCCCGGTCAAACTTTATACCGGCAATAAGCGATCTTATATCCGGAAAAGAGGTTGTTAAGCTTTGTTCTTCTGAATAATATTCTTCAATTTCAATTGCTCTTATTGCTCTCTTTTTTGTATCAATATCGGTAACATTATGCAGCTCCTTATATGACTTCAGGATCCCGATCAGTTCATCCAAGGATTTCTTTTCAAGCTTTTTTCTGAGAGAAATATCCGGAGGAACCTCAATCAGTTTATAACCTCTTGCAAGGCTGTCAACATACATTCCCGATCCTCCACAGACAATCGGGAATTTATTCCTTCTTAAAAAGTCCTGATAGATCTTCAGAAAGTCGCGCTGATACTCAAAGACATTATACTTATAACCAGGATCCACAATGTCTATCAGATGCACCGGGATATTTTTACCGTTAACGAAGTAGTCAGTATAGTCTTTACCGGTGCCTATATTCATACCCCGATATACCTGGCGCGAATCAGCGCTTATGATCTCCCCGTTCAACCTGTCAGCAACAGCAGCTGCAAGGGCTGTTTTACCTGACGCAGTTGGCCCGGTAACTACAAGCAGATCAAATTTGTTAATCAATTTAATTTATATAAGGAAAGGATTTGTAAGTAGAGGCAAGTTAATAATAAAATTATTTAATTTTGCCGGGCAGTAGAACATGTTAATGAAAGGCGGATCCGGTAATATTGTTATTAAAAACAAAAAGGCATCTCACGATTATGAGTTCCTGGAAAAGTTTATTGCCGGTATTAAGCTTACAGGGACTGAAATAAAATCAGTCCGCTCAGGGAAAGCCACACTGGCTGATGCTTACTGCCATTTTCGAAACAATGAACTGTATATCAAGGGGATGCATATTTCAGAATACTGGTGGGGTAATATTAATAATCACGATCCATTAAGAGAAAGAAAGTTGCTTCTCACTGCCCGTGAATTGAGAAAAATTGAAAGAAAAGTCAAGGAGACAGGCTATACTGTTGTCGTGATTAAGGTTTTTATTAATGAACGGGGTCTTGCCAAAGCTGAGATTGCCCTGGCACGAGGAAAGAAAGAATACGATAAGCGTGAAACCCTTAAACGGAAGGATGCAACAAGGGAAATGGACCGGATGAGAAAGGTGTGATCAGAAGTTGGGGCTCAGCAGATATCTTGAATAAAACTTGTCGATATAATCGACAGCTTCATCAGAAGTGTCAACAAGGGTAAAAAGATTCAGATCTTCAGGAGAGATGTTATGTTCCTCCTCAAGCATCTCCTCTTTAATCCAATCAATAAGTCCTTTCCAGTATTTTTTCCCGACAAGGATAATAGGGAATTTGCCGATTTTCCGTGTCTGTATAAGTGTTATAGCTTCAAAAAGCTCATCAAATGTTCCGAATCCGCCGGGAAGTACAATAAATCCCTGGGCATATTTCATGAACATAACTTTTCTTACAAAGAAATGGTCGAAAGTAATAAGCTTGTCAGAATCGATATATGGATTTGGTTTTTGTTCAAAAGGAAGGTCAATATTAATACCTACAGATTTCCCTTTACCACGGGTTGCTCCCTTGTTAGCAGCTTCCATAATCCCCGGGCCGCCTCCTGTAATTATTCCATAACCCTTCTGAGTAAGCTTAAATGCAATATCCTCAGCTAATCTATAGTGCTTATCATTGTAATGAGTACGCGCCGAACCGAAGATCGAAACGCAGGGGCCTATGCGTGCAAGCTTTTCAAAACCCTCAACTAGTTCAGAAATGATCTTGAAAACTCTCCATGAATCTGTTATGTGGATCTCATGCCATGCTTTCTGTTCAAATGCATCCTTAATAAGATCAGCAGGTTTCTCCATATTTTATTTTTGTTGATTAAGGGACTCCAAATATAATTAATTTATTAAGCCTTAAGATCTGGCTTAAGAAAAATTCCGGTATAGCTTTCTTTACATTTTACAAGAGCTTCAGGAGTACCTGAAAAAACAAGGTTACCCCCCTCCTTGCCTCCTTCCCTGCCAAGATCAATAATGAAGTCAGCCATTTTAATCACATCCATGTTATGTTCAATAACAATAACAGTATTACCTCTGTCAACGAGCTTATTCAGTACATCCATAAGCACTCTGACATCCTCAAAATGTAATCCGGTAGTTGGCTCGTCAAGAATATAGAGAGTTTTTCCGGTATCACGGCGTGCCAGTTCAGTCGCAAGCTTAACCCGCTGAGATTCACCTCCGGAAAGTGTTGTCGATTGCTGTCCAAGTCTGATATATCCGAGTCCGACATCCTGTAATGTCTTAATTTTGTGATGAATAAAAGGAATGTTCACAAAAAAATCAACAGCCATATCCACCGTCATTTCAAGAACATCACTTATCGATTGTCCTTTATATCTGACTTCAAGAGTTTCACGGTTATAACGTTTCCCGTTACATTCAGTACAATGAACATAAACGTCGGGGAGAAAATTCATTCCAATTGTTTTTACACCGGCACCTTCGCATCCTTCGCATCTGCCACCTTTTACATTAAAGGAAAACCGCCCCGCATTGAAACCTCTGATCTTTGCCTCTGTTGTCTGCTCAAACAGCTTTCTGATATCGGTAAAAACACCTGTATAAGTTGCAGGATTTGAACGAGGAGTTTTTCCAATAGGGGCCTGGCTGACTTCAATCACTTTATCAATCTTCTCAAGACCGGTTATCTCCCTGTATGGCAAGGGTGTCTTACCGGAATTTTGGTATTTTCTTGCCAGAGCCGGATGAAGTGTCTGGTTGATAAGAGATGATTTCCCGCTTCCTGAAACACCGGTAACACAAATAAAGGTCCCCAGCGGAAGTGCAACATCAACATTTCTCAGGTTATGGCCTGAAGCTCCTTTTATTACCAGCGAGCTTCCATTCCCGGCTCTCCTTTTTTCAGGAATATTGAGCTTTCTGCAATTATTCAGATAGCTTGCAGTTAGTGTATCACAATCTTTAAAATCCTGAGGCTTGCCATGGGCAACTATTTCTCCTCCATGAACACCTGCTCCTGGTCCCATATCGACTATATAATCTGCCGACATAATCATCTTTTTATCATGTTCCACCACTATTACAGAATTGCCGGAATCGCGCAGTTGCCTCAGGGCAGCGATCAGCCGCCCGTTATCTCTCTGATGCAGTCCGATGCTTGGCTCATCAAGGATATACAGTACATTAACCAGCCTGGAACCTATCTGAGTCGCAAGCCTGATCCTCTGGCTCTCTCCTCCTGACAGGGTCCTCGCGCCTCTGTTCAAGGAGAGATATTCCAGACCTACGTCAAGAAGAAAACTGAGACGAGCCCTTAACTCTTTGAGAATTTCAGCCGCGATTTTCCTTTGTCTTTCACTCATTTTACGCTCAACAGAACCAAGAAAATCAGACAGCTCCCTGATATCCATCGAAGAGAGCTCTCCTATGTTTTTGTCAGCAATCCTGAACCAGAGAGCCTCCTTTTTTAATCTTGTTCCGTTACATTCAGGACATGTGTTATACTGTACATACTGATCCCTGATCTTAGTAGCGTTCTTCTGACCATTTATAACTTCAATATTCCCGATGAAGTTTACGACACCTTCAAAAGTCAGGAAGTAATTTGAGGTCATTCCAAGGGGAGTATTTGAAAGTTTCAGAACCTCATCAGAGCCATAGAGAACTTTATTAAGAGCTTCTTCAGGAATATCCTTTACTGGAGTATCAAGAGTAAAGCCGTTCTTTTCTGCTATTGCCTCTATCTGCCAGAAAATCCATGTGTTACGGTATTTTCCGAGAGGTTCAATACCTCCTTTTCTTATGCTGAGATCCCCGTCCGGTATCAGCTTGTGAAGGTCGATGCTTGAAATTTCGCCAAGACCATTGCAGTGCTGACAGGCTCCCTGCGGAGAATTAAAGGAAAACGTGTGCGGAGCAGGTTCATTGTAAGATATTCCAGTCACAGGGCACATAAGATGACGACTGAAGTAGCGGGACTCATTGCTTTCGGGATCAAGTACCATCATCACACCATCGCCCTGATCAAGGGAAATAAGGACCGAATCATGCAGTCTCTTATCTGATACATCTCCAACTATGAATTTGTCGGTTACCAGCTCAATATGATGGGTCTTGTAGCGGTCAAGCTTCATGCCATGAATAAGCTCTCTGATTTCATTGTTTATCCTTACATTAAGAAAGCCCTTTCGCCTCAGCTGCTCAAAAAGTTCTTTATAGTGACCTTTCCTTCCTTTGATGATCGGTGCCAGAAAATAAACCTTTCTCCCGGTAAATTTAGTCTTGACCAGATCAAGTATCTGTTCATCAGTATATCTTACCATCTTCTCACCTGATGCATAGGAATACGCATCTGCTGCCCTTGCATAAAGGAGTCTCAGAAAATCATAAATTTCTGTGATTGTTCCTACAGTCGATCTCGGATTTTTATTGGTTGTCTTTTGTTCAATGGATATTACAGGACTCAGACCTGTTATTTTATCCACATCCGGTCTCTCCATACCACCAAGGAACTGCCTGGCATAAGCTGAAAGAGTCTCCAGATAGCGTCTCTGTCCCTCAGCATAAATTGTATCAAATGCGAGAGATGATTTTCCGCTCCCACTTAAACCGGTTATTACCACCAATTTGTTGCGGGGGATTGTAACATCCAGATTTTTAAGATTATGTACCCGTGCCCCAAGAACATTTAATTCTTCACTCATCTCACACTCAGCCTTGATAGGATCAATTATTGTCAATATCCCTGTTCCGGCTTCCCTCCGCCGGTATTTTAATCAGGTAAGTTTTATTTATCTTATTTGTAAGAAATGGTTTCCGTAACCAGGGATTAAGAAACTTCAGCATCTTGTAATTAGTACCGAATTTTTTTGCAAATACTGAGAAATCAGTTACAGCAGTGTCAACCTTAACTTCATTATATCTCAGCTCTGGATAAAAGTCCTTCTTGTCAATTTCAAAACCATAGGTCGCAGGGTCGGTTATAATGAGCTTATAAGCCGCAACCCTGAAAATATAACGCGCTGTTTCTTCACTAAGGAGCAGATCATAATAATTGTTCTCTTTCTGAATTTCTATCTGCTCGTCAATACCGTTTCTTCCGCCATTATATGAAGCCGCCGCAAGCGTCCAGTTACCATACTTTTCGTAAGATTTAAGAAAATATTCACAGGCAAATTTTGTTGACCTCTCAATATCATAGCGCTCATCGACCTCAGTGTTTATCTCCATCCCTTTCTCCCTTCCGGTTTCAGCCATAATCTGCCAGAAACCTGTAGCTCCTGCAGGGGAGACCATGTTGCTCAGGTCACTTTCTGCAACAGCAAGGTATTTAAAGTCGTCAGGTACATTATACTCTTTCAGTATATTTTCAATCACAGGAAAATATCTTGTTGCTCTCTTTAAGATCATTATTGTTGAAGAATGTCTGTAGGCTGTGGTGATGATCTCTCTTTCAAGACTTTCACGGGTATCAAAATTCTCAAGAGGCATTCTTTCTCCTGCAAAGCTCACACTATCAGGCAGTTTGTATGCTTTTGATAAAATATCATCATAATTATCTGTAGTTGTTCTTCTGTCAATATTTTCATCCCCAAATCCAAGTATGGTAATCATCGCACCTGCACTGATTAAAAGAATAATAATAACTGTTATGAGTGCTTTTCTCTGAGGTTCTGCCATTTTTTATGTTCTGTTAAAATAAAATGCAAAGGTAATATTTTTATACCTGAAAAAAGAGATTCCCTATCTCTAAATTAACACAAAATGATCTGATAAGTTCGAATCTGAGATCTCAGAATTTATAAGAGAATCCGGAAAGTATCCCGAAGGAGTATTGATGAATTGAGGATCCTCCAATCAATACTCCGACCGGAGTCATATAATAACGGAAAGTTGGTTCAAGATTAAGGGATATTTTTCCGGACAGATTATATTCCATCCCTATACCTAATGAGCTGCTGAAAGTTATCGGACTTAAACCTTCAGTTTTCCCAATATAATACTTAGCTCCTCCTGCGAAGGAATATACAGAGTTGCCTACAAGCAGGTTATATGATATCCCACCAACAAGATTGAAATCAATTTTCCTGTCGATAACCCTATACTTTAACAGAAAGGGTATTTCAAGGTAATTGAAATTCTGGTGGAGAGAGTTATCAATATACTTAAGATCTGCCTTATACGGATCAAAAACGTCAATTGTGTACCTTGTCAGGACCCTTGTACCCGTGCTGTTATCAGTAAGAAAAATATCGTTATTAAAAGATGAGATTGTACCGCTCGACGTCTGAACCATGAATACACTGCCATTTTTTGCATCATAGAAATTATGGAATCCGGAGAATGAACTGATTCCCGAAACTTTTTGTCCAAGAGAAGAAAAGTATAATCCTGTTTGCAGACTGATCCTTTTGTTGACAATATAGGAAAATGCAAAACCGCCGGAATATGATGCAGCCGCCTTTTCAGACTTTATCAGGCTTATTGCAGCATCATTCTTATCATTGGTAAATCTTGAATAGTAGGCTGGCGTGGCTATAGCACCTATGCTCCATCTGCCGCTTATCTTATCTGACTTTACATTTCCCTGATCCTCCGGTTCAAAACTTATTTCGATCCCGGATGAAGATTTTGTCTCAGTTAATTTGAGGCTGTTGAAAGAATCACTATTAATATTTCTTTGTAAAGAACTCTCTTTTACAATTAAGGCAAACAACTTTATTTCATCACGCTTAAAATAGACTTCCTCATCAGAAGCACCCGAATTGATATTGTCTGAAACATTTACAGCAAATAAGCCGGGGGTTTCTTCATGGATAACAGCTGTTACCGGTTCAGCTTTTGCCACATAGGTACCTTCAGGTATGGTCTCCTGGTTAAGTGAAATTGCCGGACCATTAAATTTATCTGATAAATTCCTGGTAAACAGGAAAGAGACAGTTCCCAGTGAAACGATTACAGCAACGACAGCAGCAGCTCTAAGTATTAAAAATGATTTTTTCTTTCTTCTGATGGCAGGTTTAATACTATCCCATGCATCAGATGGGGGCAGAACCTCAAATTCTTTGAATCCGTTCCTGAAAAAAAGATCAATATGTGCCCCACGGTCAACCATTAATCATACTCTTCTTTATTCCCGTATATGAACTTATTCTCCTTTGAAGAATACTTCTCGCCCTCGACAGATTGGATTTTGAAGTGCCTTCAGAAATGTTAAGCATATTGCCAATTTCCTTATGGGAATAACCTTCTATGGCAAAAAGATTAAATACCATTCTGTATTTCGGAGGCAGCTCTCTGATAATATAAAGCAGGTCGCAAGCTTCAAGACCTGCATAGTCCTCATTATCAGGTTCTGCCTCAGGTTCGGATATCGAGTCAATATCATCTACCCTGTAAAGATTATGCCTGTTCCTGAATTTTTCCAGAGCAGTATTAACTACAATCCGCCTGATCCATCCTTCAAAAGAACCTTCATATTTATAATGATGAAGATTTTTAAAGATTTTTATAAACCCCTCCTGGAGAATGTCTCTTGCCTCTTCATCATTACCCGAATACTGAAGACACACTGCATATAGCTTTGCAGAATGTCTCCTGTATAACAACTCCTGATCCCTTCTACTACCGGCCAGACAACCTTTTATTATTTTCTTTATATCAGTCAAGGTTTTTCCCTGTTGAGGATATAAATATATTAATATTTGTCCGAATTACCGGTATTTTTCCTTAAAGATTGATGTCAGATGTCCCAAAAAGGTTGCGTGAAAAGGTCAGTCAGATGGAATTATTCCGGGCATTTACTATACAGGAACAGAAACAGAGAGTGATCACAAATGTATTACTTCACCGTAAGCTGCAGCTGCAGCCTCCATAATAGCCTCAGACATAGTAGGATGCGGATGAACAGCTTTGATTATTTCATGAGCAGTAGTCTCCAGCTTTCTGGCTACCACAATTTCTGCGATCATTTCTGTTACATTAGCTCCTATCATATGTGCACCAAGAAGCTCACCATAGGCAGCATCGAAAATAAGCTTTATAAAACCTTCCTTTGTACCGGCAGCACTGGCTTTACCGGAAGCAGTAAATGGGAATTTTCCAACCTTAATTTCATATCCGGCATCCCTGGCACCCTTTTCAGTCAATCCGCAGGAAGCTATTTCAGGAGTCGTATAAGTACATGCAGGGATATTCCCATAATCCAGAGGATGAACTTCCAGTCCTGATATCTTTTCAACACAGATAATTCCTTCAGCCGAAGCAACATGAGCCAGAGCGGGGCCGTGAACAATATCGCCTATGGCATAAACCCCTTTAACAGAGGTCTGGTAATAATCATCTACAATAACCTTGCTTTTTTCAGTCTTAACTCCGATTTTTTCAAGACCTATTCCTTCAATGTTTGTACTGACACCTACGGCGGAAAAAACTATATCGGTCTCCTGGATCTCTGTTCCTTTCGGAGTCCTGATGGTTACCTTGCATTTATCTCCTGATGTAATCACTTCTTCAACAGTTGAATCGGTCATAATATTCATTTTCAGCTTTTTAAAGGACCTCTCCAGCTGCTTTGATATTTCCTCATCTTCATTGGGAACAATGCTTGGGAGGGATTCAACAAGAGTAACCTCTGTGCCAATTGACTGGTAGAAATTGGCAAATTCACTGCCGATAGCCCCCGAACCTACAACAATCATAGATCCCGGTTGTTTTTCAAGCGTCATGGCTTCCCTGTATCCGATAATCTTTCTACCATCCTGTTTCAGATTCGGAAGCTCTTTAGACCTTGCCCCGGTTGCAAGAATTATATTCCTGGCAGCATAATATTTCTTATTTCCTTCCTTATCTTCAACTTCAACTATATCGGCTGCCGACAGCCTTCCAAATCCTTTGATATGCTCGATTCCGTTCTTCTTGAAAAGAAACTGGATCCCTTTACTCATGCCATCAGCTACAGTCCGGCTACGAGCGATCATTGCTGCAAAATCAGGTTTGATCTCACCCGAAACTGAAATACCATAATCTGATGCATGTTTCAGATATTCAAACACCTGCGCACTTTTCAATAAAGATTTCGTTGGAATACAACCCCAGTTGAGACAGACTCCGCCGAGTTCGGCCTTCTCGATAACTGCTACTTTCATCTTCAGCTGCGCTCCCCTGATAGCTGCAACATAACCACCGGGTCCGCTGCCTATAACTATTAGATCATAATTCATTATATTGATTTTTAACGATTTTTATCTGATAATTTGATTCCTGCATTCAAATATGTTTTTTCATCAACTGGTTAAGTAGTTTTAAGATAACCCAGATTACCACAAGAGTGAAAATAATTGTAGCCCCTACCGGTATTCCGGCAAAATAGGATATTGCATACCCTGCAGCAGTACCGGCAAAGCCGGTTACAACTGATCCTATAACGATTTTTGAATATGTTTTTGTGAAAAGCATCGCAATATTAGGAGGAATGGTTAACAATGAAATAACCAGCACAACGCCTGCCATCCTGATATTCAGAACAATTGTAAGAGCTATCAATGCAGTCGTTATGTATTTGAATACATTAACGTACGAGGAATATGTGCGGGCATAGGCCTCATCAAATGAAATATACAGTATAGTTCATTTGATGAGGCCTATGCCCGC
>Ga0315295_10003282_pt1 | contig 13770 bp, 11 predicted proteins | sample YL17G14_0_MG_FD_204453 | JGI IMG/M metagenome (GOLD analysis project Ga0315295, IMG submission 204453) | Sediment microbial communities from Yellowstone Lake, YNP, Wyoming, USA - YL17G14_0 | ecosystem: Environmental > Aquatic > Freshwater > Lake > Sediment | place: USA: Wyoming | collected...
TTTCATCCGGCACCTCCTTAGGTTTAGTTGCAACTCCTGACCTAAGCATACCAGATCCCCTGGTGTGCTTAGGAGGTGCCTTTTATATGATTATCAGGCATAACTAAATAAGTATTCTTTTTCTTCCCTTGGCCAAATTTTTTGCCAGCTCGGTGATTCTCCTCGCGAAATTCTCGTCTTCCCGCAATCTCGTTTCCAGTTTCCCCACAACCATTGCTATCGGATCCCACCCAAAAAGCTCGGCAACCGACTTCAAAGTGCGCTTTCGTTCCATCCTGGATTTCACAGAACGGACCAACTCCTTTCGGGTTCTGAAGGGAATCTTGGGAAATAGACCCCAATAACACTGATCCAACAAATCCTCAGCGGCGCCCAAGCGTCGTGCGGGGTCAGGTCTTGCATTGCAACATTTCCCAAAGGAAAGGCATAACCCACAGGCTAAAAAATACTCATTGAAGGGGGACGTTCTTTCTGAATGAACTTATACCCTTGAGCCATCTTTCTGTATAAGACCATTCATGCCGCCTCAATAAAGAAGCCTCCACGAGGATTTATAATTTCCCTGGAGGTTTTATATTTTGGCACCTTGCGGAAAATCCTTCTCATACGACGCTCCGGAAGGTTGAGGGTGATGTTGATGGATTAACCAAGCTATCGGCGGGATAACAACCAGCTAAAAAATACTCCTTTGGTCCCAGGCGGTCAAGGGGAAATTTCTCTCCAGAAATGTCCCCCTTAAATTCCGAATGCCATGCTGGAACTGGCGAAGTCTTTGCCGCTCTCTCAGCTAAGGAAAAAGCCTACGCCCTGTATGAGAAATTAAGGCCGGAAATTCCCCCCGGCGAAGAAGGGTGGGGGGCCGCCGGCAAGCTGGACCTAGACCTCATCCGCAAGATGGCTTCTGCCTGCCCCCAAGGAGCGTTTGTCCTGCCCTATACTCGATGCGACAAACAGGGTCGAGTACGGGGGCCGAATCTCGGCTTTACCTACAAATAGGCAACAAAGGCAGGGCTCTCTTCAGACCCTGCCTTAAAGGTTCCCAAAGTGGCCGAATCTGTTTACATGGGGCATTAGTAAAACAGAGGTCACATGGAAGCATTTCAATATCCTAAATGTCAAGAAATCAACGCTCTATCTTTCAAAATCTGGCTAAAAAGTCCATTCCACCCCGCTTCTTCTAACAATAAATAATAATATCATTCAGTTAAGCCGGTATATGAGACGGCTTTCCATTGGCATCATATTTGCTGCAATTTTTTTGGGAAACTTTATAAACCGAAAACTTCTTCATTAAAGAAAGGGGCCTTTCCATAATGGATAAAAAGAAAGATTCCTTCTTAAAGCTTGGCTGCGTTATCATCCTGATATTTTTAATTGCATCCTGTGGAGGAAGTGGCGGGGGTGTTGGTGTGATATATGACGGGAACGGCAATACCGGAGGAAGTGTACCGGTCGACACAACCAGCTACGAGGAGGGGCAGATCGTTACGATCCTTGGCAATACCGGAAACCTCGTGAAAACCCACTATGCTTTCGCGGGCTGGAATACGCAAGCGGATGGAGGCGGGACCACCTACACCCAGGCGCAAACATTTGTCATCGGTTCGGCCAATGTGACACTCTATGCGAAGTGGACGAGCAACCCTACATACACGGTCACCTACGATGGCAACGGGAACACCGGCGGGAGCGTACCCACCGATAACACCCATTACGAAGAAGGTGCTACGGTAACGGTGCTTGGGAACATAGGCAATCTTGTCAAAACGCAAGGCGGCATATCACTTTTATTTTTTGGCTGGAACACACAATCAGATGGTAACGGAACAACTTACACAGCAGGTCAAACTTTTCCTATGGGTACGGAAAATGTTATTCTCTATGCGATGTGGCGGCCCCCATATGTTCTTCCGACATCAGCAACGGATATCAGCCTGGGAGCGAACAGCGTGTTGGTTGACGGGAACAAGGTTTACATCATTGCAGGGACAGTGTTCAAAGTAATCGATGTGAGCAACCCGCTAAGCCCGTCATTGCTTGGTAACGTCACCCATGGATACACCGACCTGCGCGTCGAAGCCCAGGCAATGCACAACAACATTGTGTGGTGCGTGAGGTCATCTTCAGGCGGAATGGGCCTCGCCACCTACGTCTTCGGTGTTGACGTGAGCAATCCGGCAAACCCGGTCATTCGTGGCTCCCTGACGCTGCAAGCAGGGACTTCTCTGATCTCCTATACTTCGCTCATCTATGGGGGGTATTTGCTGGTGCACGATTACAGCGACAATCTGATCTACGTCATAGACATAAGCAACCCTGACGCGCCGGCAAAATACAGCCAGTGGGGAGTCCCCAACATGGTAAACGGCGGCCCAGGCCTGATGATGATCGATGGAACTTTGTTATATCTGCCCTGTGGAGAAAATAGAACACTCAGGATTTACAACTTGGCCAACTTGGCAGCAGTTACTGAAGTAGGTTCCGTGTCGACAGGAGGGGCGGAGGCATACGGAACCGCGGTCAAGATAGGATCATACGTTTATTTTACCGCTCCCCCTTTTATGAAGGTCGTAGATGTTTCTAACCCGGCGAGCCCAGCCGTCGTAGGAAGTGTGGCCTACACCGGGTATCTCAAAGGGAGAAATGGCAAGCTGTTTTCCTTTAACGGCGCAACAATTTCTGCATATTCGTTGGCGAACCCAATTGTGCCCGTGGTGGAGGACTCTTCGACTGTCCCCCCCCCAGCTCCGTCAACAAGTTTGAACGTGAACCAAATGAGCTATCCGGCAGCTACCTGGGTTGGGAACTATCTGGTAGGTATGACTCATGGAAGTGCCTCTCAATATAATGGGGCCAGAGCTTTAAACTTTACGGTGAATTAACTCTTGCGGTGAATGATACTGTTGTTTTCCTCACAGAGACTTACTCAACTGGGTAGGAACAGTAGGATGTAAAATAGTAGAGGCGTAGGGTCAGGTCTTAAAATAAGGGGGTGGTGTCTTTCCAGGAATCGAACCCGACTGCAGCCCCGAATTCCTCCTGGAAACCGGGACGTTGTGGAAACCGGGACGTTGGTTGAAATGCAACTTTTGAATAAATGGGCTTAAACAATTGACTATTGTAAACCGGGACCTTGGCGCAAAGTGAACTTGCTTCTAGTCCCGAAAAGAGGGGGGAAAAGGTGAGCAGGGCATTGAACATGGCTTCTGATCCCTCGAGGGGATGAATATATGGCCGAAAAAAATGGGGAAAAGAAATTTTGTGATGGTGAACCGGCCGCCGGTGTTGACGCTTTGGGCGGCGGTGGTGGCTGAAGTCCTGGGATTTGAGCATGATGAAGCGCTGACCCTCGGGCGGTCGGTGGCAGGGCTGAACGTCTAATCCAAGGGGGTTTCCCTGGTCCTCTTCAAGCCGACTCCCAGGGAGGTTAAAGAACAGCGCCGGAAGATGCGCAAAGAGGAAACGGTGACCGTTGACCTGTTACACCGTGCCGTGCCGGCGAAACATACCGATGAGGGGTTGCGCGGGCTTAGCTGGACTCGATAAGTGCACTTCAACCCTCTTTCCTTTTTAGGCAAAATCCTGTAATATGCTGCTAAAAGATAGGCTTAAAAGGGCAAGGGATGGAAAAATTGGATCGAATCACTATTAATCCGGATGTATGCCTTGGGCAGCCGACCATCCGTGGAATGAGAATTACCATCAGCGTGATCCTAAAAATGCTGGCCAGCGGCAAATCAATCCAGGAGGTTCTGAAGGCTTATCCAGAATTGGAGCCCGAGGATATCCAGCAGGCCATGCAGTATGCGGCCTGGATTGTTTCGGACCAGATTCATTTCATTTAGAGGAAGGTTGAACAAGATGGCCGAGCTGTGCCTTCTGGCGAATATGAATATTTCGCCGGAGACCGTGAACGCCTTAAACGAAAAGGGAATAGACATTGTCCGGGTTTCTAAAATATTGCCGGTGACTTCTTCGGACCGAGAAATCCTCAACTTGGCCCGGCGAGAGGATAGGGTCGTGGTAACGCAGAACCTTGATTTCTCTGCCCTCCTAGCCTTAGGCGGTTTTAATAGACCCAGCCTGATCACCCTCCGAATGACCGTCTCCGATCCAGAAGCGGTCACCCGAAAGCTTCTTGATCTGCTCCCTGAATTAAAAGATAGTTTGGCCAAAGGATGTGCAGTATCTGTTGATGATTTTTCTTATCGTGTCCGCTGGCTGCCGATCCGATAGGTCTTATTCCCTTCAATCCCCCTCGGAATTGGATTGGGGAGGAAAATTTGCACCTTTAGACTCTGCCCTCCATTTTTCGAACAGCCTTGGCGAAAGCCGAGGTGCACACCCCTAAGTCCCGTGCTATATCCGCCAGCCGAATCCCATACCCCAGACTCAATCTCCAGGCAATCTTGTGTAACCGCCGCCCGGGGTCGGACCTGCCTAAGTAATGGGAATTGCAAGAGAACTACGCCAAAAGGGAGTTGATTTATGCCTTAACCCTGCATTTTTGACCGCAAAAATAGGCTTTTGAGGCGACAGAAATGCCAGGGGCTAATCGATACTTCCTCCCCGGTTTGTATGGGACAGGCGAGGGGACGTTCGCAGGGGAGGGGACGTTCGCGCAGAACGTGCCTGGCAATTTTTTGAACGTTGGGACGCCGGGGCAAAGTGAACTTGCCCATAATCGCCAAAAGAGGGGGCAGCAGGGAGTGGGCCTACGAATTTGACTTCCTGGTCATCGGAGAAAAGATATCTATGGCCGGGAAAGGGTAAAAAAGAAGCTGGGTGATGGTGAATCGGGCGCCGGTGCTTACGCTTTGGGCGGCGGTGGTGGCCGATGTCTTGTGTAGAGGGGGCAATTGCACCAAAGTATTGGCTTTAAACCTTACAGAAGGGTAGGAGAAGCCATGGCCCAGCATCTTCGCTTAGCGTTTAGCTTACTACAATCAGACCGAGACGGGAGAAATCCTCATCGAAACTGAGGCAGGCGATATCTTGAAGGACCGTTTTTAGGATCACATAGGAAATGGCGTCGCAAAAGGAAAGTTTCTTGTCCTTACTCAAAAGCCGGAAAACTCGTTCGGCCTCCTGCCGAACCGAATCGTCGTATTCAAAGATTCGCAGGGCCGGTTTGATTTCATCCAGAAAACGGATGGCTGCCTTCGCATGGAACCGGTAAAGAAGGAGAGTCGCCGTTTCACTGATGACATCCCAGGTGGTCCACAGAGAGATTCCCTGGCTTACGGCCTCCTCGAGAATCTCGCCCGCCCTTCTAAAATTGACATCCTTGGGACAGAGGGAAGCGAAGAAAAAAGAAGTGTCACCGAAGGCCTGGCGGCGGGGGAATTCGATCATGGCTTTCCCTCCGGGTAGAGATAATCCTTGACTCTCTTGGAAACCGGCTCCTGATCTCGTTCCCTAACCGGATGAAATAATTTTTTCCGGAGGTTCGCCAATTTCCGGACGGCCTCATCAGCTGGCACCATCATATTCGCCGAACGAACCTCGGCAATCGTTTCATTGCGGACGGTTATCTTAAAGACCGTTCCTGGTTTTTTCTGGATTTCCCGGATCATCTTGGGAAGTTCCCTGCGGGCTTCACTGATGGAAATAACGTTTTTCATTACCGATTTCCTCCTTTTGTACAATTGATTCAAATTGTACAAAAATAGCCGTTAACTTTCAAGGAATTTATTCTCCCAAGAATGCTCAGGGAAGCGATACTCCTTTTTGAGGGAGTCGCGGAGCGGGACGTCGGTGCAAAGTTGACCTTCCTGTAATTCCGAAAAGAAGGGGAAAAGAGAACGGGCCTTCGAACATGACTCCCGGTCACTCAAGCAGATGAATCTATGGCCGAGAAGGATGAGGAAATAACCTGGGTGATGGTGAACCGGGCGCCGGTGCTTACGCTTTGGGCGGCGGTGGTGGCTGAAGTCTTGGGATTTGAGCATGATGAAGCGCTAACCCTCGCGCGGGCGGTGGCAGGGCTGAACGCCTAGTCCAACGGGGATTCCCTGGGACTTTTCCAGCCGATCCCCAGGGAGTTGAAAGAACTGGCGAATAAAGCCTACCCCTGTAAGAGAAATCCAGGCTGGAGATTCCTCCCGGCAAAAAAGGGTAGGGGGCCTCCGGAAAGCTGGACCTGGACCTCATCCGCAAGATGGCTTCGGCCTGACCATGGGAACGTTTGTTCAATTGTCCTGACCTATACTTGATCCGACAGACAAGGTCGAGTACGGGGGCCGAATCTCGGCAGCACCTACAAGTCCTCACCCGGAGATAACTCTGGGATGCAACTATTACTGTAAGAAATGCGCATAAAAAAGGCAGAGCCATTACTGGCCCTGCCCATTCCATTTTCAGAAAACCATTGGTTTGGCAATAATACTTTTTCCAGCTTTGTTCCCTAAAAGCCATATTTAGGGAATCAAGCTGTTGATACAATCCCCACTAAAATTTGTCGTGTTCTTTTTGCTATTTCCTTTCAGGGTTCCTAAACGACCGTCTGCATATCCTCCGATTGAACACGAGACACCATACGTTCCGTTACTGGCGTCTGAAAAATTAGGTAAATCAAAAATAGTCGTTCCCGTATCACGGCCCAAATTGACCCCGGAATTCTGGGTCACAAAAATCCCGCTCCCTCCGTTAGCCTGGATCCTATTATTTGAAATATCTGCTTGGGAAACCCTGGATATTCGGATCCCATCATTGCTATTATTCGTGATGGTATTCCCGACTATCCGGGCAGAAGAAGAACGCGCAAGCGTAATCCCGTTCTGATTTCTACGGATGACATTAGGATGAGCCTCTTCATCAGTGCCGGATCGTATGCCTATAGTGGCAGTGGAACTATCTACGACTATAACCCCATCGACGGCATTATCTTCTATTGTATTGTCCCAAAGATAAGCATAGCTGTTTGTACTAATTACTATCCCGTATCTTCCAGCATTTTTGATCGTATTGGTTTCAATAAATGCCGTCCCGCCTCTGGTGACCTGTATTGCATCTAAGCCCCCAGAAATAGTAAGATTCTTTATGAGCGTTCCCCTTCCAATTGTTAAGATGACAGGTTCTTTCGCATTTGCGCCGGTAATCGTTGCTGGAGGATTTCCTGCTAAAGTAAGGTAATCCTTTAGCTCCGAAATGAAGATGTAATGATTAACGGAACAATTACCATTTATAAGTATTTGTTTGTACGGGGTAATCACTGAATCTATGGCAGCCTGGATAGGATTAGTATATGATGAATTATCGAAGCTTTCTCCTCCCACAACTAAAGCTACACAAGTTGGTACCTGTGCCATGGAGGGGGAAAAGAAAAGAAATACCGCAAAAAAAGAGAATAAGAATATTCGAGATCCAGATTTAGTCATACCGCTTTCTCCTTTCTTTCTTTTGTATTTAAGCCATTCTAAAAAAGAAAAATGTACTCTAGGCAATCTTATATAAAATAGTCTCCAACGGAATTTAAGAAATTCCCCAGGAGACTTCGTATTGGCAGCTTCAATAGCCTTTTTTCCATGGGTGGGCTCCAGAAGGTTAGGGGTTAGATTGCTGGTCTAAAAAGAGCTAGTTGAAAAAGCTTCAAGTTATTAAGTCGGCATCTTTTTACCTTAAAGCCGAAAAGATGTCAAGGGTAAATTTATTCGGAATTGAGGCCGAAGTTCAAGCGCAATTTGCCCACTCTTAGCGTCCCTTGAGGGGGAATACTTTTTGGGGTGATGGCCATGGATTAAACCTAAATTCTCCACCCGCAGGGCAAGCTGAGAATGAATGTTATGGATTGAAATGTACTATGGATGGATCCAAATATGAAAAACAAGAGTTCAGGAAGGAGTCTTCCTTTACCCTGACAGTGTTTTTGAAGATAAATTCATGGTTTCGCAGTTTAATCCTTCCGAACCGATGCCAAGCGGAGTATCGGCCCCTTTTCCGGCTAAACCTACCCAAATTACGGGCCAACTACCCCGGAAAAAGGGGGGAACCCCCCCCATTTTTGACCAGACCCCCTATTTATTACGGCAGACTTCAAGCTAGTGGTTAAAAATACCCTAAATTAAGCCAAAGGCGCCATTTTTTTGGCGCTGAATTCCAAATTAGGGGGAAAACTCAGAAAGAACGAGATGGGATAGCGCGGATGAAACAGGTTTTGAACAACTGCGCGGGGAGCATTGACAATTTCTACGCCTTCTACCCTTTGCGTCTGCCCAGGATCTCCTCGATCATCTCCCCGTGTTCCAGGCAGACGGTGACTTTGTCGACCTGTAAGATTGCTCGTTGCTGGTTACTCGTTACTGGTTACTGGTTACTCGTTACTCGGTCCGCCTTCTTGATTCCTCTTTCCCCATTCCCGCCCTTCTTTGCCTCAACACCAACACTGTACTCAATCCCCGCCCTGCATCCCACACCCTGCACCCAGCACCCTTTTTCTTTTACCCTTTCCCCCATTTTATGCTATGATTCTCCCGCCTTTATCAACCAGAGCTATCACACTCACAAGGAGGAACGTTATGGATTTCGAACTGCCGGAAAGCTTAAGATTGATGCGGGATACCGCTCGCCGGTTTGTGAAGAATGAGCTGGAACCCATCTCGCAAAAGGTGGAAGAAGAGGAAAAGGTTCCGGAGAGCGTGGTGCAGAAGATGCGGGAGATGGGATTTTTCGGCCTGTCGATCCCGGAAGAATACGGGGGGATGGGGCTGGGGACGCTGGGTGAATGCGTCATGAATGAAGAATTCGGGAAGACCAACGCCTGCTTCCGTTCCCGGTTCGGGACCAACAACGGAATCGGGTCCCAGGGGATTCTGATCGATGGGACGCCGGAGCAGAAGGAGAAATACCTCCCCCGGATCGCCAGCGGGGAGTGGACGGCGGCCTTTGCCCTCACCGAGCCGAACGCCGGGTCCGATGCGGCCAATATCCAGACCAAAGCCGAGAAAAAGGGGGATGTGTACCTCCTCAATGGACTGAAGCATTTCATCACCAACGGGGACATTGCCGACGTAGCCACGGTCATGGCGGTGACGGACAAGACCAAGGGCCCGCGGGGGGTGACGGCCTTCATCGTGGAGAAGACCTTCCCGGGGTACTCGGTGGGCAAGATCGACAAGAAGATGGGAATCCACGGGAATAACACCTCCGAGATCGTCTTCGAGGACTGCCAGGTGCCGGCGAAGAACATCATCGGGCTCCAGGAGGGCCGGGGTTTCTCCACGGCCATGAAAGTCCTGGAGAAAGGCAGAATTACCATCGGAGCCACGTGCGTGGGAACCGCGCAGTACTGCCTGGATTTAAGCATCGCCCATTCCAAACAAAGAGTGCAATTCGGGAAACCCATCTGTGTCAACCAAGCCATCCAGTGGATGCTGGCCGATATGGCCATTTCCATATACACCGCAAGGCAGATTGTCTACCATACCGCCTGGTGCCGGGACCAGAAGCAAAGAGTGACCCAGCAGGCGGCCATGGTCAAAGTGTACTGCACGGAAATGGTGAACCGGGTAGTGGACTCGGCCCTGCAGATCCACGGAGGCATGGGATACATGAAAGAATCCCCCATCGAGCGCATCTACCGCGACATGAGGTTGTTCCGGATTTTCGAGGGAACCTCCGAAGTGCAGCGGATGGTCATCTCCAGGGAGCTGCTGAAAGACTAAAGAAGGGTGTAGGGTGTAGGGTGCAGGGGGCAGAATGCAGGGTGTAGGGTGCAGGGTGTAGGGGGTAAGGAACGCCCGTGTCGTTAACTCTCTGCTCTTTGCTCCATGCTCCATGCTCTGTAGGGGGATCGAATGACGGGTCGGAAAACCAGATATCATGAGACAAGAAGGCCGGTTACGGTGGGCATCGACAACACCGGCCAGGCTTACCTGGAAATCCTCCGGGACAGGGGAGTGAAGTATTTCTTCGGCAATGCGGGCACGGACTTTGCCCCGCTCATCGACGGGTTTGCCCGGTTTGCGGCGGAGGGCAAAGAATATCCCAAGCCGGTCCTGGTTCCCCATGAATTTACGGCGGTGAGCATGGCCCACGGGTACGCCATGATCACCGGCGAACCCCAGGTGGTCATGGTCCACGTGAACGTGGGAACGGCCAACGGCGTGACCGGAGTGATGAACGCCTCGCGCGCCAATATCCCTTTGATCTTCACCGCGGGGAGAACGCCGATTACCGAGGGAGAGGTCAAGGGAGGACGCAACCTGCACATTCACTGGGCCCAGGAGTCTTTCGACCAGGCTTCCATGCTGCGGGAGTATGTGAAGTGGGATTACGAATTGCGCTGCTTCGCCCAGGTGGAGAAAGTCGTGGACCGGGCGTTGAACATCGCCCTGTCCGAGCCCAAGGGCCCGGTGTACCTGAGCCTTCCCCGGGAGGTCCTCGCCGAAGAACATCGGGAGTTTACCTACACGCCCGCCGGCCCCAGGCTGTACGCGAAGCCGGGACCCGACGCCGAAGCCGTCCGCCAGGCAGCGTGGCTGCTGAAAGACGCCAAGAACCCCCTGGTGATTACCTCCATGGCGGGGAAAAACCCTGCGGCCGTGGGGGAGTTGGTGAAGCTCTGCGAAGCTTTTGCCCTGCCCGTGACCATCCCCATGAGCAACCTGTACCTGAATTTCCCCACCGATCACCCCCTGCACCTGGGGTTTGACCCCATGCGCTTCCTGCCGGAGGCCGATGTGATCCTGGTGATCGAATCGGACGTCCCCTGGTTCCCCATCCGCTCCAAACCCAAACCGGGGGCCCGGGTCATCCAGATGGGGATCGATCCGCTCTTTTCCCGCTATCCCATGCGGAGTTTCCCGGCGGACGTTCCTCTGGTCTGCGATCCCGAAGCGGGCCTGAAAGCCCTCCGCGAAGCTCTGGGCCCCCATCGATCGGCGAAGCGAAAGATCATTCAGAGCCGCTTACAAAAACTGGCCCGGGAACACGCCGCTCAGCGGGCGGCCTGGAAGGCCGCGGCGGAAAAAGTGCGCAAAGCGTATCCGATTGACATGGAGTGGGTTTCCTACTGCGTGGGACGGGTAAGGGATTCCCGTACCGTTTTGATCAACGAATACGACCTGCGGGCTCATCAGGTCTCCATCAATGAACCCGGTTCCTTTTTCGGCTCACCCATGTCCAGCGGGCTGGGCTGGTGTTTTGGTGCGGCCCTGGGGGTTAAACTGGCCAGGCCGGACTCCGTTCCCGTCATCTGCATGGGGGACGGGGCGTACCATTTCACCGGCGCCACCGCCTGTCATTTCATGGCCCAGAAGCTGCCGGTGGTGGCCGTTGTTTTCAACAACCAGTGCTGGAACGCGGTGAGGGGATCGGTCACGGATCTCTACCCGCAGGGATGGGCCGTGCGGCAGGGACACTTCTCTCTTTGCGACCTTGAACCCTCGCCGGCTTACGAGAAGATCGCGGAAGCGTTCGGAGGATACGGGGAGAGGGTGGAAGACCCGGACAAGATCATCCCCGCCTTGAAGCGAGCCATAAAGGCCGTCCGACAGGAGAAACGCCAGGCCCTGCTGAACGTCATCTGCAAACATCCTTGATTTTGCGGGACGCAGATCAATGCAGATTTCCAGGCTAAAAAAACTGCAATTGATTGGACACAGATAAACTTAGCGCGGCAAAGCCGCAACCAAAAGTGCCTAGAGTGCCTAAAGTGCGCTAGAGTGCCTAAAGTTAAAAGATTCAAGAAGTTATCTAAAATTCTATCCCGGATGCTTAACAAAATTTAAAGATTTTACACAACAGTAGTACAGATAAACACAGATTTTGTTTTCGCAAAAGATTTGAAGACAAAAGACTGAATGGGACACGGATGAACACGGATAAACACGGATAAAGGTTCATAAAAAAAGCTAACAAAATTTAAAGATTTTACACCACAGTAGCACAGATAAACGCAGATAAACGCGGAAAATAATATTTAGAATCCAGGGTCTGAGTTCTATAGTGTGTTTATTAAAATCTGTGTTCATCTGTATTACTTACGTTCAATTTCTGAAATTATTATTAAGCAAAAAGCATCCCCCCCACCCTAACCCTCCCCCTCGAGGGGGGAGGGGAGGGAGGGGGTGATTCCTGTTGGTTGCGGCTCCGCCGCGTTGTGTTTATCTGTGTCCCATAAAAAAGAAATGAAATTTTTTATTGCTTTTGTCTTTCTATCGATTTTCTTTGGAACGGCACAGGGGTCGGGTGCAGAAGGGAAGGGACAAGTGGCTCCAAAGATCACCCTGCCCGTCGAAGTGGCGGGGTGGAAGTGGAACGGGAAGGAGAGCACCTACAACTCCAGGACCGTCTTCGATTACATCAACGGAGCGGCGGAGCTCTATCTGGCCTACGGCTTCCAGGGACTGAAGGTAAGGCGCTTTGAAAAGCCGGGGTCTCCCCCAATCAATCTTGAAATCTACGAACTGGCTTCCCCGGAGGATGCCTACGGGGTTTTTTCCTTTGAATATCAGGACGACCCGGCGGGGATCGGCCAGGGATCCGAGTTTGGCGGAGGGCTGCTTCGTTTCTGGAAGGGGAAATATTTTGGCAGTGTTTATGCCGAAGGGGAGGGGGAGGGAGTCGAAGCGGCAATCTTAGGCATCGGCAGAGCCGCGGCCCAGGCCATATCGTCGACGGGTTCGGAGCCTAAGCTGATCCAGCTTCTTCCGGGGAAGGAACTCGGGCTCGTCGATAAAAGCACCCGATACCTCAAGAGCCACGTTCTCTTGAACCAGCGTTTCTTCATCTCCCACCAGAATCTTTTGAACCTAAGCCAGAAAACAGAGGCTGTTTTGGCCGTCTATTCCCGGGGCAGACAGAAAGCGCAGCTCCTTCTCGTTCGATATGCGAATGCGGACGAAGCCGGGGCCGCCCTGAAGACCTTCAAAAAGGCCTATATGCCCGAGGCCGGCGATAAAGATCGGGTGAAAACCGAAGACAAAAAATGGACTTTCGCCCGGCAGCAGAAGGAGTACCTCCTCTTCGTTTTCAGCGCTCCCGCGGAATCCGACGCCGAATCCCTGCTGAAGGTATCAGAAGAAAAAATATTGATGGGACACGGATAAACACAGCGCGGCAAGACCGCAAGCAAAAAATTTTTTATCAGGACACAGATGAACACAGATAAACACAGATAAACACAGATTTTATATCTGCAAAAGACTTAAAGAAAAAAGACCTAATGGGACGCGGATGAACACGGATGAACACGGATAAAGAATCATGAAAAAACCCTAACAAAATTTGAAAATTTTCCAACACGGTAGTAGAGATTACCCGGATACACCAGAAATCGAGGGGATTTTTAAAACTTCAACTATCTTTATCTGTGTTCATCTGTGTTCATCTGTGTCCAATGATTAAGAGAGTGTTGGGATGGAAGGGAAAGTGATCACCAGGCGGGATTTTTTGCGGGGGGCGGCCGGAACGGCCCTGGCTGCAGCCGTGGGATCGGCAATTCCGGCAGCGGCCAAAGCTGAGCCGAAAGCAAAAGTCGTCCTCATCCGCCAGGCCGAGGTTTTGGGGAGGAACGACAAACTGCAGGCGGAGATCGTACAATCCATGCTGGATGAGGCCGTAAAAGCGCTCCTGGATGAAAAGGCCCCTCTGTCGGCCTGGAAAAAACTGGTTAAGCATTCGGACATCGTGGGCATCAAGAGCAACGTCTGGTGGGAACTGCCGACCCCCAAGGAACTGGAGGGAGCGATCCAACGGCGGGTTCTGGATGTCGGTGTCCCCGAGAAGAACATCGCCGTCGATGATCGGGGGGTCCTGGATAATCCGGTC
>Ga0315295_10003283_pt1 | contig 13769 bp, 9 predicted proteins | sample YL17G14_0_MG_FD_204453 | JGI IMG/M metagenome (GOLD analysis project Ga0315295, IMG submission 204453) | Sediment microbial communities from Yellowstone Lake, YNP, Wyoming, USA - YL17G14_0 | ecosystem: Environmental > Aquatic > Freshwater > Lake > Sediment | place: USA: Wyoming | collected...
CGTACTCGCCCAGGCGACTAACAGCGGCGCGGCGCGTTACCTGCTGCGCGACGGCCACGGCTCCGTGCGCAAGGTCGTGGGTAGCGACGGCGCCAGCTTGGGCGATTACGCCTATGACGCTTATGGCAACGCCCTGGGCTTTGATCCCACCACGACCGCTACAAGACTACTCTACTGCGGGGAGTTGTACGATCCCTCGCTCGCCATGTACTACCTCCGGGCCCGGTACTATGCCCCCACGACTGGCCGCTTCAATCGGCTAGACCCCTTCGCGGGCTCCCCCTCCGACCCCCAATCCCTCCACAAGTATCTCTACTGCTACGGCGATCCGGTGAACAACGCCGATCCCATGGGGCTTTTCACAGAGAAATTTGGATATTTAGCTGAGGCAGCAATTCAAACTGTTTATGCCTTTGATCACCCAGGTGATGTCGTGTCGTACGGAGGGTGGGCTAAGCTTGGGGGATGGGGTGGTCGTGCCTTTCGGCTGAAGCCAGATATTTTGAATGACACGCGAAGAACTTGGGTGGAGATCAAACCGCTGTCGCCAAGCGGAGTTGCCAAAGCTATCGCGCAAGGTGGATTGTATGAGGTGATATTTAGCGAATTCGGTTATAGACCGGAGGCTTCCTGGAAGCCATCGACGCATTTAACTGTTGCCGGACAAGTTCCGATATTTTTCTTTAACGCGGGTGGTCTCGTATTCTACACCGACGCTTTGGATAGTGCGGAAGATTTAGGTGCATTGACCTCAGTTGCGGCCGTGCAGGTATTTTTGCGCAGCCCCGCAGGGCAGCGTATCGCCGTTTCGCTGGTAGGGGGTCTGTCTCGAGTACCGGCCCTGGTCAGTGCGCGACTGGCCATCGACAACACGCGTCTGCAGGGTCATCTTTCAATAGCCTCAATCCTTGCAACCTTCGGAGTACCATGATTAACGACCTCGAAATAAGGAAATCCTACTATCCCAGCGGGAAGCTTCGGTCCGAGAGGAGTTTTCGGAAAGGTATTCCCCATGGATGTCACCGTGTATGGCATGAAAACGGCGTTTTGGCTTCTGAGGAGCACCTCAAAGACGGAGTTCCTGACGCTGTCGGACGACAATGGGATGAGCAGGGAAATCTGATTGTGACTTATGAGATCAAGAATGGGACAGGTATCCAAAAGACTTGGCTTCCAACTCAAGGATTGTGCAGTGAGATTCCCTGGGTAAACGGTAAGATAAGCGGCAGACAATGGTGCTATCATGAAGATGGAACGCTTGGCGGTGAAAACTTCTGGATCAGGGACAAAAAGGTCTCCAAGAAACGTTACCTCGAAGCATGCAAATCAGATCCCACGCTGCCGCAGTATGAAAAAGAAAAGAAAAAATGCCAGGAGGCCCCTGCCATAAGGCCTGTGCCGCGTGCCGACGTTGTTAGCGCCGCGGAATTCGAGAAAATCGCGCAGAGTAAACTTGTGGCGGGCAGCGCATTTGAGGCTTTATCCTGGCTTACGGAGCCGTCTCGACCGGCACGTTCCTTGGGAGAAGCCAGCAGTCAGCAGGATTCGATTGAGCTCATTAAGGAATTGTACGGCGCCGGAGCAACTAAAGTCTGGGTGATTGATGTGCATGGCGGTCCGAACGAAGAACAGAACTCGGGGCGGCTGCTGATAGAGTTACCGACCGATACTGCTGAACGTCACTCGATTCTCGCAAAGTGTGGTGAGATCGGCACAGAGCTGGGTTTTAGTCCCGAACCTGACGTTGGGCAAAGATATACGCTGGTCATGTTGGATTGACTGCTGCAAAACGCCTATTAACGAAGGGACAATCGATGGTTACGAGGCTCAATACACCTATGACCTGGTCGGCAATCGTCTCAGCCGGCAGGTGGTCGTCAAGAAGGAAGGCGACGCGGAGCAGACGGTGCACACGACGGCCTATGAATACGACCCCGCCGCCGACCGGTTGATCAGGGAGAGCCGCACCGTGGTGGTGGAGACGGCCGCGGGGCGCCTGGACTTGCGGCGCCATTACCCCGTCTATGCCCAGGCGGGCGGGCCGGACCCGGCGGGCAACGGCAAGCTGTCCTGGTGGCGGCTGCCGTCGCGGTGGTGGGAGCGAGGGTTTGTGGCCATGTTGGCCTTGGCGCCCGTGCTGCTGCTCTGGCCGACGCTCCGACGACTGCTGGCCAGGCTCGCCCGGCGGTGGTCGGCCCAGCCGGGGCCGACGCTCAGCCCGTTCCGCCGCGGGGTGGTCTATCTGTTGGTCTTTGCCTTCTTCCTCTCGCCCACGACATTGCAGCTTTGGGCCGACCAGTGCCAACTCTACAGCCAGCTCCGCGGCCGGGCCGAGGCCGTCTGGGGCGCCGGCAACCAGACCGTCTCTTACGCCTACGACGCCAACGGCTCGCTCACGCAGAAAACCACCGCCGCCAGTGCCGAGAGCGACCCGCAAACCAACTTCCTCGAGAAGGTCCTGTATGACTATGACCTCCGGAACCGCTTGGCGCGGCTCACGCGCCTGTGGCGCAGCAGCGGCAACCTGATCGCGGATGTCGTTGAATACGGCTACAACGACGAAGGCCTGCGGGTGCGCGAGCTGGCCTACCGCACGGTCAACAACGGCCCGCGGGAGGGCGAGCACGCCACGACCCACCTCTTCGACCCAGCCAACCCGACGGGTTACGCCCAGGTCCTGGAGGAAACCCATAGCGGCCAGCCGGCCAACCGGCGGACCTACACCCTCGGCGACGATGTGATCGCCCAGACCTGGACGAGCGGGACCTCCAATTGGTTTGTCTATGACGGCCACGGCTCGACCCGCCAGCACGCCAACGCCGCCGGGGCGCTGCTGAGCTACGAAGTTGATCCGGACGGCGCCGGCCCTGCGCCGACGACGAACTACAACGCCTTCGATTACGACGCTTACGGTGTGGCGTTGACGCCCTTGTGGGGCCCCGGCCTCTACTACGCCGGCGAACACTTCGACGCCGCCGCGCAGAACTATTACCTCCGCGCCCGCTGGTACGACCCCTCCTCCGGCCGCTTCACCTCCCTCGACCCCTTCGCCGGCAACAACGAAGACCCGCAGAGTTTACATAAGTACCTCTATTGCCATGCCAATCCGGTCAACAATGTTGATCCGAGCGGAAAATGTATTGATGGCATAGTAGGTGTGATGAATTCCTTGGTAATTCGCACCTTGCTTTTCGCCATGGAATATGGGCCAACAATTGCTGCCTTGGTTTGGGTTGCCACGCAAATAACAGCTGTTATGTTGCTATCCACTATCACCGTATTGATATTGCAGGATTTGGGTGTTGCTCCCTCTAACGAATACGTAGCGGAAATCGGTGCAATTCTGGGTTATGCGTTAATAACCGAGCTGTTTATACTTTCGCTGCTGCCTCCCCCAGGTGCGCCGTCCTCGCCCCCGCTCCGAGGTACAAATGATCCAAGAGTAAGACAGGCAGTTGACGTGGGTAACCGGGTGCATTATGACAACTTAACAGACCCAACTCGTTACAGCCATGAAGGTGGACCGACACAGTTACAACGCAGGTATCAGGATACTATTTTCTGGTTTGCCAAGCGTGGGCAGGGAGGCCCGGATGTCAGAGTAATTGGTGGTCGGCATCCATCGACATATCCGGGATCAAACTGGGCAGGCGGTATCAATCGGGCGGATTTCAAACCGGATACCCCAACAGGCAATGCTATGAAATTGTCGCCAAACACTTTGCGAATACCATATGATCCGCAAACGGAGCAAATCAAACTATAGGGGAATCTATGGTTACAGGAATGGACATGTGGGAAAGATTTATAAAGGAGCCCAGTAGTAAATTAGTATCATTGTTGGGGCAACAATACAAACAAACAGGGGATTTGCCTACATTATATAACCTTGGACTCGCGGTATTAGATATTGGAGATTGGCAGCGTGCCTATGAAATCTATCAGAGACACCGTGGACTTATAGATTTTACAGGAGAGGGTGAGTTCATAAATTTGGGTCTTACACAATGGTTTATGGGAGACCATAAGGGTGCGATAGGATATTGGCAACAATCGCTTGAAACGCAATACACTAATGATCCAGTAGGTCCGATTAATGGCCTACTGATTTTATGGTATGCTGGACAACGACTTGCTGATGATAGACTTACTAAAGAATTGCTTAAGAAACTAAAACGATTTTGGAAGGTGCAAGATTATAGAGTATTCAGTGAATGGCCGGGAACAATTGCTATAGCCGGTTTCTTGCTGGACAGTGTACCAGAAGATGTATTCCTCAATCAGTGGAAATGGGGCAACTTGGAGAATCGACGCCTATGTCGGGCTAATTTTTGGGTTGGAATGAAATACTTGGATAAATCAAGAGATGAGGCGGCTAAGCATTTTAACGCAGCGTTTTCAACAAAAATTGCGATTCTTGAGTATGAATACTTCTTGGCAAAATGGGAATATTCAAAATTGACTGGTGAGAACCTGTGGGCCCATGTTGACAAACGTTAATAACCAGAATAATAGAGCGGAGGGCGGGGGGGAGGAAGCTAGGGGAACATTGCGAATTATACACTCGGTCCCACTAGCTCGCGGTTAAACGATTGACGTCTCCCCGACGATCTGGTATTGTGTAATTGTGCTGATTGGCGACGTCAGCCATCCTGCGGACGCTCTTTGAAAACAGAACAACTCCTGAAACCAGTAGGCGGTAGGCCATTAGAAAATCGTCGCGCAGCGACACCTCAGTTAGGCGGTAGGCGGTAGGCCATTAGAAAAACGTCGCGCAGCGACACCTCAAGACCTACCGCCTAATCTCCTACCGCCTAATCGCCTGCGTCAGAATACGGATGACCAGTGGAGCACGAAGGCGCCAACCATGGGTGACATTTTTAAGAAGGTCAGGACCGGCGACCCGCTGGTTATTCCCGCCGGCGCCTACAATGCCTTTATCGACGCCGCCGAGGATTGCCGCCACCGCCAGCGCAATTATCTTCAGGAGGCGCGCGCGGCGGTCCGCCAGGATGGCGTGGTCCTGGTCAAGAACAACTCGGGCGCTGACCGCCAACGCTTCGAGGTGCTCGGCATCGACGGTCCCCTCTACAGTCCCACGGACAACCCGGACGCCTTCAAGAACACCGTGGTCCTCAAGGGCATCATCCCCACCGAGGCCGCCCATCAAGGCCGGTTCGTCGTCCTGCTGGAACCCGTCGCGGCCGGGGCCCTGGGCCGGGCGAAAATCAGCGGCGTCTGTCCCGCGCAAATCTACATCGTCAGCGAGGGCCACGCCTGCGCCGACGTCGAGAACAACCAACCCGCCCGCTTGCGGAGCTGCAATGCCGGCGCGGCGGCCATCCTCTGGAAGGAATCGGGCACGGGCGTCAAGTGGGCCATTGTCCGCTGGGGGACCGCCGGCAGCTTGGCCGTCTACGGCTGGTATTCCAATCACGCCGCCGCCGGCCAGTATAACTGCCGCCTGCAATCCTGGGTCAATGGCGCTTGGACCCAGGCCAGTTCCACCACCGTCGTCGGCAAGGTGACCAAGGAGACCAGCGGCCATGCCTTCGGCAGCGGGGATTTATTCCTGGCGCTGGGGCCGGCGGATGCCAATGGCGTCATCCCCGTCCTCCCCTTGTTCTACGCCTATGCGAAGTGACCGATGCCCGGCTGGAATCTCTTGCCCTGCAGCGCCGATGATCTCATCAATCCCGAGTGGTTCGCGGAGTTGAGGGCGGCTATCGCCGAACGCATCGACGCCACCAGCGCCGCCTATCCGCCCCTAACCACTCCGGCAGCGGTCAACAGTAACGACCTCCTCCGCTGGGATACGATTATGGCCTACCGCTGGATGATTCAAAATTTACTCACCAAGTTCTATTATCAGTCCGGCAGCGGCGAGGATGTCACCTTCACCGTCTGGACCACGGCGACCATGATGACCGCCTGTTTCGGGCAGGGCGTCACCAACTGGCCCAACGCGAATGACAAGCTCCTGCGGGCCTCCTACTGGAACGACATGCGGACTGTGCTCAACAAGATGGACTGGTTCAGCGTCAGCGCTGCCTTCGAATATACCCATTGCGCCGGGTTGACCAATTCCGGGGGGCCGATCCTGGGCCTATCAAAAGCCGAGGCGCAAAGCAACTTTGACGCCCTAGACGATGAATTTATGGAATACAACGAGTCCAACTTCTGCGGCATCGAACCGGTGGGGTATCGTTGGCCCGTTGAGAGGTGGGGGGTGGAGTATTATTGCCTGGCCTGGATCGACGAATGGGTCTGTCGTGATAACCAGGCCATCAGTTCCTTCGCCGTCCCCAACGCGGTCTTCACCGATGCCTACCTGGGCTTTTACGTCCAGAACTACAAGGGTCCCACGGAGATGTGGGTCGGCGAGATACTCGCGCCCAGTCAGCCGCTTACCCTGACGTTTTATCTTGGCCTGGCCGACATCCCCCATACCTTCGGGGCCATTCGCTCCTACGGCGAGACCATCGGCTCCTGGACCACATCGCGGTTGTATGGGGCCCCCACATTACGGTACTGTCAGTTTTCGGCGGAGGAGTTCGCGGGGGGCGATCAAAACAACATCCGCCTGACCGGCCGGGCAACACTCAGCGGCGAACTGACCAACGACATCTGGTGGTACTCCGTCGGCTACTGCCCGCACTTCTGTGCCGGGGGAAACCTGTATAGCCTGATGCTTAAAGCACAGTTCGATTACCGGGCAGATTGATGCAAATTAGGGTTCAGAGCCTATCGGCCAGTGGGCCGCCAGTTCGGCGAAATCGGCGAGATTCACCACATCATCGCCGCCCACCGGTGAAATGTCGGCCTGCAAACCATCGCCCGTGAGCAACCATTCCTCCGCTAATACCGCCAGATCAACAACATCCACATAGCCATTGGCGTCGAAATCGCCGGGGGCGAAATTCAGCACACGCAAGGAGGCGGTATTATCATCTTCGCTGAGCTCGTCGATCTGGTTGCCGCCATCCAGCACAGCGCAAACCACTGGCTGGCCGTAAGGCAGATTCGACAAGGTGAAGCTGATGTCGTGATAAGCCCCCGCCGCCACGGTGGCCACTTGGCCAGAGGCTAACGTCGGTCCGTTGGGATCATTTTGCTTGAGAACCACAGTGACGTTGTCCGCCGGCACAACACCGACATTAGAAACCCGCACTGTCAGGATGTGAGTCTGGCCGGCCTTCTGGCTGGTAATTTCGGATACGGTTAAGTTGGCCGCTAGGGCGGGAATATCCGCTGCGTTGTTACCCCAGTCGCGGTCGTCCTGGGTCATGTTCGGATCAACTACGACAAAGACCCGGTGCGGGGACGTACCCTGGGGGACAACCCAACTGACGGAGGCGCTGTTGGCATCCCCGCCGGCAATGGGACCGGCAATTGTTTGGACTTGGCCGATACGCACGCCGCCCGCCTGTGGGTCGCCGTCGTAGAACGCCACAGCCACGTTCGACACGGCCGACTCACCGAGGTTGTTAACTGTCGCCGAGATGGTGGCCGAGCTGCCGGGAGCGGGGTTGGAGGGCGTAATCTGCACGTTGGCCGGCGTCACCTGCAGGTCGGCGGTCAATTCGTACCTCAGGTAGGTTAAATCACTACGGCCGGCCTTGGGCACATCCTGCACGACCACCGTTTGGCCGTTGACCACCTCCTCGCGGTCTTCGTATTCGGTGTGGTTCTTGTCATAAACACAGAACAGATTGCCATCGGCGTCAAAGGCGCCGCTGATAAACCGCTCGGCCGCGTCGTCTTGCGTCAACTGGCGCGGCTTGCTCCAGCTCTGCAGAACTGGGTGACAGTAGGACACCCAGATGTCGTTGTAGGTTTCCGAAACGTCATTCCAGACCAGCGCGATCTGACCGTTGCCACCCATTACTAGATCAAAGTCTTTGCTTTGCAGCGATTCCTGCGGAGCTGCAACCACCTGGGCGTGGGCCACATCGGTGCCCGTCGCGACACAGATGTCATGGCCTCTCAGCCACGCCAGGTGCAACGTCCCGCTCGAATCGTAGGCCAGCCGTGGCGCAGCGTCCGTGTTGGGGTCGGTAGTCAGTTGTATCGGTGCCGACCAGGCGCCCCCGGTATAGGTTATCATCCACAAGTCCTGATCTTCAGGCGTGTCGAGATTGTCATCCGCATCCACGCAGAAGACCAAGGCCGCCGCGGCGCCATTGTAGGCCAGAGCGGTATCCAGAATGGTTCCCCACCCGGCGCTAATCGCATTCGATTCGGTCCAGGCGCTGCCATCGTAAGCGGACCACATGATGCTGTTGGGGGCGTTGGGATAGGAACCCCACAAGTCGTTGGCGCCGTTGCTGATCCACACGGCGATCATGTCGTCCGTGGCGGTCGCCGCCAGTTTGGGTGAACGATCCAGGATGGCGTTGTCCGTCAGCCGCTGGGCCGTCGACCAGGTGGCCGTGACGTGATCATACGTGCTCACGGCGAGCTCGAGATGCGAGGTGAAGGTCTCCACATCATTGGCGTCGTTCAGCACACCATTGGCATCCTGCCAGATGCAGGCCGCATCGCCATCGGGCAGAGCGATGAGTTGCGGATTCAGATCGGCCGTGCCATCATCAGCGACGGCTACCGAGGCGGACCAGGAATTCGCGTCATAACGGGCGAAAGACAACTCCGTGCGGTTGATGAGGCTGCGACCGGTATCATCGGCAATCCAGACCGCCAGGATCGCTGGGCCGCTGCGGGTGATATTCGGGACCGAATAAGGGAAGACCGCCGTCTCGATAGGCTGCTCCACCGTCTGCCCTTGCCCTTCTAGCGCGGCGCCCAGCGGCCGAAGCTGCAGGCTTTCCGGCACGCGATACTTCAAATAGTCCCGCGACAGCAGGCACCACTCCGGATGGCGTAAGAGCGTATTCATACTCACGGTCGCCGTCATCATGCCTTGACTTTCTTGCTCAGGCCATTCATACCGCAATTCGGCCGGACCAAACGTCAGCGGCCCGAAGGTCGCCTGCACGCCCCCCACCAGGATGATGTACGCCCCCTGCCATTCAAGCGCTGGCAGGAGAGCGACCGTGGCGTGGAAGCCGCCGCCCAGGTAGCCTTCCACGCAAGCGACATGTGCTACCCCAGCCCCCAAAATCCCCTTAGCCAGCGGCTCAAAATCAAACTGGCCATACCATTGCGGCCCTTCCGTCGTCCAATCATCCACCCCCAAGGTTAGCGCCAGGTCCAAATCCACCTCGGCCCGCACGTAAATCGGCACGATAACGAGTACGCCCACAGGTATCTGCGGCGAGGAGTACTTGAAGTCACAACCCAACTCCAACTCTCCACCAGGGGCCCAGTCCTTGAGGCTCTTGGACCAATTGAACTTAAAGGTCAGCGTCGCTTCGGGCGCTGCCTCGATGAACGGCAGCTTGATCCCCTTGCGACAGCGAACTCCTTTGCGGATGGTCTTCTTGTACTCATCGCTCCAGCCGACGGTGAATATCTCGGCCGTGCCGTCGCTGGTCACTTTGCCGGAGAGCGACCCTTCCCATGGGCTGGGATTATTGACCAGTTGCAGCCCAATCTTCATCTCCTGGCCGCCGAAAATCGGGAAACTGCCCTCCACCTGGGAAGCCTCCCACTTCGCCAGGTCTATATTCACCCCGGTCAAGAGCCCCATGATCCGGTATTCAAATCCCTCGCCCGTGGGGACCGCCTCGTAGAAAACGCCCGGGATCAGGTTCACAATCGGCGGCATGGGGATGACATCGAAATTGACCGTGTACAGCGCCGATTCCACTGCGCCGTCCTGACCCATGGCTTGCACACGGAGCTTGCCGCCAGCGCCGAAGTCATGGCCCATGGCGAACGTCCGGAAAATCGTCGTGCCGGAAATTGTGTCGGTGATCGTTCCGGAGGGCGTGATCCATTTGACCTGATAGGGCGTGTAGCCCTTCCAATCAATCGTGGCGGCGAATGTTTCGTTCAGCGGCACCCCGTGCAGGTAGTAGGCATGCTTGGCTGCCCCCGAGTACTTGCCCTTGACCTCCACGACCGCCGGCAGAGTGGAACTGGTCTGTGGCGTCAAGACCAGATTCACCGTCGCGCTGGAGCTGCTATGGATGATGACGGTTTGCGTCAGGACATAGTAACCGCTCTTGGCGGCCACGATGCTGGTCGATCCGGTCGGCAGGCCGGAAAAACTAAAATACCCTTGGTCATTGCTTTGCGTGGCATACGTTCCCGCCACGGTGATCTCCGCGGCCGCCACGGGCTGGCCCGTGTTCTTGTTATAGACCGTTCCCTCCAGAACGCCTGGCTGGGAGGACCCTCCCCCACTGAGAGCAAACTCCGGAGAATTGCCCCAGCCCCGGTCGATGCGGCGCAGGTCCACGCCAAATCCCGTGCTGTCGTCCCAGGCGAGGGTAGCGCTTAATGAGGATAGCAAATTGACGGCGAAGGTCGACGAATCCGACCAACCCAAGCTGGCCCCAGCGGGCGAGGAGAATCCACTCGTCACCACCAGAATGGTCATTACCTTCAGAAAAAGATGCTTATTGCCCATGACTGCGATCCTATCCAAGGGAATCACCCTGATCTCATGCCGCCCGGCATTTCACCTGCCTAAAACAGAACCAGGCGGGACCGTCGGCTCTTGGCCTACCAGCCCCACCTGGCCCATCTGGAAAATTTGGCCGCGACACATAGCTTACGCCTTGCCGCAGCGCCGGAATGGAACCAGGACTTTCATCGCCACGCTCGCGCGATCCGTGAATCGCGCGATTCCGGGCAACAGACTTGCTGCCTGCTGAAAGTGCAGGGCCAAACGGAATCCGATGTTGTTGTTCCGATTGGACGGCGTGTTGTTGTTGCGGTACGCTACGCGGAGGTTCGTCGTATCGTTGTTCCAATTGCCGCCGCGCAGAACACGAGCCGTTTACGGTTCCATCCCTTTTGAACACCCATTCCCGACACAACCGTCGCAGTAACTTTTGGCTGTCGGCTTGCTGGGCATGTCCGATCCAACTGGCCAGACGCGGCTTGACGAAAGCCCAATCGACCACCCCGGCCGCGTAGGCCCGCCGCATCCAGCGGACCCGCCGCCGGAAACGGTGGATATTGGCCTTCCGCAGCAGGCGATGCGTCGGCCAGAGGCGATAGCCGACGAACGTCAGTCCGGTGGCCACCGGCCGGACGAATAGCTTCCATTCGTGCAGCCGCAGCCGCAACTGGGCTAGTCGCTGGCGGATCCTGCCCAAGGCATCCCGCAGCCGGCATCGGTCATTGTGCAGCAGAATAAAGTCATCGCAGTACCGCAGATATCCGCCCATACCCAAATGGCTGGTAACGAAGTGGTCCAGGTCCGTCAACACCCAATTAGCAAACCACTGGCTGGTCAAATTGCCGATGGGCAGGCCCCGCCGTCGCTCCAGCGGCGCGAACAGGTCGTCGCCGGCAAACCACGCCGGCGCGCCGGGTTGTTCATTCGATGTATCGACGATGAGATCCATCAGGGCCAGAACGCTCCGGTCTTTGATTAGACGACGAAAACTCGCCTTGAGTGTCTCGTGGTCGATGCTGGGGAAAAACTGCTTGATGTCGCACTGGAGGGCATACCGATAGCGCCGCATCAGGGCCTGCAACCGGTCCGCCGCCGCATGCGTCCCTTTCTCTTGCCGGCAGGCGTAGCTGTCCGGATGGAAATGCCGCTCCAAGATCGGCTCCAGGATGTTCATCACGGCGTGATGAACCACGCGGTCCCGGTAGGGGGCTGCCGAGATCAGCCGCGGTTTGGGTTCTCGGACCCAGTGCGACACAAATTTTCCCGGCCGATAGCAACCGCTTTCCAATTCCTCCTGTAACTTCAGCAGGCGCATCTCCTGGTAAAAGTTGAACCGCTGCACATCCGCGCGGCCGCGCTTGCCCCGCTGAGCCTTGCGGGCCGCCAGGACCAGATTGTCCCACGCGATCAGCTTGTCCCAGAGACTGCCGTACCGTTTCATCGGCCCGCCCTCTCCTTGCGCCAACCGCCGATCTGCGCGCCAATCGAGTGCAGCACTTCCGCCGCATAGCCGTGACTCTTGACCGGCAGGGCCTTGAGGTCCTTGGCCAGCCGGACCTGAAACCGCAAAACCTCCAGCTCCAGGTTGACCGCATCCAGGATACCCGCCTTGTCGGCCGAGTACTTCGCCTGCAACAGCAGGGACAAGATTGCCTGCAAGCGATTCTCCATTGCCAGCCCCAGGCTGTAGCGGTGATGCCGGGGAAACTTCTCCGTGTGGCGGATCAACCACAGAATGAAGTCGTAAAAATCCGCGATTACTTTCAGTTCCGACGCCATGACAAAACAAGGTTATCCACATTCGATCTCAAAGAATATCGCGCGCCCCTCGCTGCGCTCGGGGCAAAGGGTTCACCCTGTTAGAGTTTTTCAAGAGTGTCTTTCAAGCGGTTTCTCAAATAACGTTTCCCCATGCCTGTCTTAAGATACTTCTCCCGTCGAAACGCATCCCCTTTGCTGAGGCACGCCTCATAATAAATCAATTTTACGGGTCGCCGATTGCTAGTTGAAGGCACTTGGCCATCGTTATGTTGTTGCAGACGACCTTTTAAATCAGTGGTCGCTCCAGTGTAAAACTGTTTATCGATCTCACTCAACAAGACATAAACATAATTCATTCTGAAACTCTAACAGGGTAAAAGACCAAAAGAGCACAGGGTTAATTAAAGTCCAGGGCCAAACGGAATCCGACGCTGCTGGTCCGACCGGACGGCGAGCAGTAGTCGCGGTACGCCACGCGGAGGCCCGACGTACCGCAGTCCCAAAAGCCGCCGCGCAGAACACGATAACTACCGCTGGTAGGCCCCATGGGGTTGAAACCGGGGCTGCTGCTATAGTAACTATCCGAGTACCAATCGTTGCACCATTCCCAGACGTTACCCGCCATATCATGCAAGCCATAACCGTTGACCCCGCTGGTTGTCTGGTAGCTCGTAGCGCTGCCCGGCCAGCCAAAGTCCGCCTTCTGATGCAGCAACCCATCGTAAAAGCCCACCGGCGTGGTCCACGGATACGCCCCGGATTCATAGGGATCACCTGAAGGCCCATAATTCGCCTGCGTGGTAGCAATGGTATCACCCCAGGGATAGCGTTTGTGCACCTGGCCGCCCCGGGCCGCACGCTCCCACTCCGCCTCGGTAGGTAAACGGAACCCGTGCTTCGCTGGATCCAAGGCCCCCGTGGAGAGGTTATAACACGCCTCCCAGCCTTCCTGCGAACTGCGCCAGTTGGCATAGGCGATCGCGCCCCACCAACTGACCATTACCATCGGATGGGACTCCTTGCCGGTCGTGACGGTAAAGGCACTGCCGGTGAAGGAAATGCGACTGTACGAGCTTGAGGCCGTTGTGTCACAGAAGGCATTGCTGCCGCCGACGGCATACACAAGGTTGTCGGTGCGGACCTCAATCTGCCCCTGGGATTTAGCATTGTTGAGGTACTCGCAGTATTGCTGGTTGGTGACCTCATATCGGCCGATCATGCAACCGTCCATATAGACGGTGTGGACGGGGCGCTCTTCTGTGCCGCCCTCACTGAAGTAATCGCCCATGTCGAAGGACCCCGCTGTGATCATCACCAGCGCGTCGGATGACTGGCCATCATCGGCCCAGACGCGGGCCTTGAAACTACCCGTCCAACCCGGCACATCGGCGGCCGCATCCCAGATGATGTGCTTACCCGGTCCGGGGGCGATGCCCGGACCGATATGGCCGGAGACGTTCAGGACCGGCACCCTCCA
>Ga0315295_10003284_pt1 | contig 13769 bp, 15 predicted proteins | sample YL17G14_0_MG_FD_204453 | JGI IMG/M metagenome (GOLD analysis project Ga0315295, IMG submission 204453) | Sediment microbial communities from Yellowstone Lake, YNP, Wyoming, USA - YL17G14_0 | ecosystem: Environmental > Aquatic > Freshwater > Lake > Sediment | place: USA: Wyoming | collected...
GGCCATCGCCGTCACCGTATTCCTCGGTGGGTGGCGCGGTCCGGCCCCGCACTTCCTCCCGTGGCTGTGGCCGCTCGTGTGGTTCGTCGGGAAGCTCGTCGCGGTGATCTACCTGTTCATGTGGGTTCGCCTGACGCTGCCCCGGATCCGCTACGACCGCCTGATGGCCTTCGGCTGGAAGCTGCTGATCCCGTTCGGCCTGTTCTGGGTGCTCGCGACCGGTGCGGTCGTCGTGCTCCCCGACGTCTACGGGAAGCGCCCGGTGCTGATCGGCGCAGCCGTGCTGGTCGGCGTCATGCTGCTCGTGTCGCTGGTCTGGCCGCTGTTCGCATCGCGCAAACCCGCCGCCGAGGAGGTGGCCCCGTGAGCGAGCGCACGCCTCCCGAGACGGCGTTCGGCGGTGCCGCCGGCGCGATCGCCAAGGGCATGGCGACGGTCTTCAGGCAGATCTTCCGGGCCGACGTCACCGAGGAGTATCCGAAGGTGATCTTCCCGCCGCCGGAGCGCTCGCACATCGGGCGCCACCGGCTGAACCGGCACGAGAACGGCCTGGAGAAGTGCATCGGGTGCGAGCTGTGCGCGTTCGCCTGCCCGGCCGACGCGATCTGGGTGCAGGGCACCGACAACGACCCGGAGCACCCGGTCTCGCCGGGGGAGCGGTGCGCGAAGGACTACCAGATCAACTACCTCCGCTGCATCATGTGCGGCTTGTGCGTGGAGGCGTGCCCGACGCGCGCCCTGACGCTCACGAGCTACTACGAGCTGTCGTTCACCTCGCGCGAGGACGCCATCTTCACGAAGGAGCAGCTGCTCGAAGCGCCGCCGCCGCTCGGCACGAGTCCCGGGACGGGGGAAGGCTGATGCCGCTCGACAACGTCGTCTTCTGGGTCTTCGCGCCGATCTCGATCGGCACGGCGATCGCGATGGTGTTCCAGCGGAACGCCGTGCACGCTGCGCTGTTCTTGGTCGTCAACTTCTTCACGATCGCGGTGCTCTACCTGGTGCTCGACGCGCCGTTCCTGTTCGCGGTGCAGATCATCGTGTACGCGGGCGCGATCATGGTCTTGTTCCTGTTCGTGATCATGCTGGTCGGTGTCGACCGGGAGGAGAGTCTGGTCGAGCGGCTGCACTGGCAGCGGCCGGGGGCGATCGTCCTCGGCCTCGGGCTGGTCGCGGAGGTCGTCGCGGCCGTCAGGGCCGGGATCGGGTTCGCGACGAAGGCGCCGTCCAACTTCGACCAGCTCGCCAACAAGGGTGGGAATCCGGCGGCGCTCTCGCGGGTGCTGTTCCGCGACTACTTCTTCCCCTTCGAGGTGACCTCCGTGCTGCTGATCGTCGCGGCGATCGCGGCGATGGTGCTCGCCCATCGACGGCGCGGGATGACGCTCGCCGAGCGCGAGGCGGAGGCCGTCGGAGGCGTTGACGTGTCGCGGACGGAGCCGCTCGCATGAGGACGCCGATCGCCTACTTCCTGGTCGTGTCGGCGGCGCTGTTCGCGATCGGCACGGTCGGTGTGCTCGTGCGCCGGAACGCTCTCGTGATCTTCATGTCGATCGAGCTGCAGTTGAACGCGGTGAACTTGGCGCTCGTCGCGTTCTCGCGGATGCACGGCGATCTGACCGGCCAGGTGCTGACCTTCTTCTCCATGGTGGTCGCGGCGGCCGAGGTCGTGGTCGGTCTCGCGATCATCGTGAACGTCAACCGGCGGAGGCGAACGGCCGACGTCGACGACCTGAACCTACTGAAGTGGTGACGCGATGCTGAAGGGCATCTGGATCGTGCCGGCGCTCCCCCTCGCGGGCTTCGCCGTCAACCTGTTCGTCGGCAAGAAGCTCGGCCGGTGGGCGGGGGTCCTGGCGTCGCTGCTGATGGTGGCCTCGTTCGCCGTCGCGCTCGGCGTGCTGAACGACCTGCTGAAGCTCCCGGCGGAGCAGCGGCTGTTCGTGCGGCACCTCTACGACTGGATCGGCGTCGGTAGCTTCCGCGTGGCGGCCGACCTTCGCGTCGACCCGCTCTCGATGACGATGGTCATGGTCGTCACCGGCATCGGCTCGCTGATCCACATCTACTCGATCGGCTACATGCACGGCGACCCGCGATACGGGCGGTTCTTCGCGTACCTGAACCTGTTCTGCTTCTTCATGCTCACGCTGGTCCTCGCGCAGAACTTCCTGTTCCTGTACCTCGGGTGGGAGGGGGGGGGTCTCTGCTCGTACCTGCTGATCGGGTTCTGGCACGAGCGCCCGGCCGCCGCGAACGCCGCGAAGAAGGCGTTCATCGTCACCCGGATCGGCGACACGTTCATGCTGATCGGGATCGTCCTGGTCTTCCTGCGCCTCGGGTCGCTGGACTTCTCGCATGTCCTGGTGAGCCCGGGCGCCCTCACCGGTCCCGTACGGCCGTCCGGCGTGTATACGATCATCGCGCTGCTCCTGTTCGCCGGAGCGATCGGCAAGTCGGCGCAGGTGCCGCTGCACGTCTGGCTCCCCGACGCGATGGAGGGCCCGACCCCGGTCTCGGCCCTGATCCACGCCGCGACGATGGTCACGGCCGGCGTGTATCTCGTCGCGCGGACCCACGTCTTCTTCGAGATCTCCGGCGTCGCGCTTGTCGTGGTGCTGGTCGTCGGGCTCGTCACGGCCCTGTACGCCGCGACGGCCGCGGTGGGACAGGACGACATCAAGCGCGTGCTCGCCTACTCGACGATCAGCCAGCTCGGGTTCATGTTCTTCGCGCTCGGACTGAAGGCGTACGCGGCGGCGATCTTCCTGCTCGTGACGCACGCCTTCTACAAGGCGCTGATGTTCCTCTCCGCCGGGTCGGTGATGCACGGGCTCGAGGGCGAGACCGATCTGAAGAAGATGGGCGCGCTCCGAAGAGCGATGCCGATCACGACCGCGGTGTTCGCGATCGGGGCGGTCGCGATCAGCGGCGTTCCGCCGTTCGCCGGCTTCTTCAGCAAGGACCAGATCCTCGCCGTGGCGAACCAGACCGGGCACGAGGTCGTCTGGCTCCTCGCCCTGGTCGCGGCCTTCTTCTCCGCGCTGTACATCGCGCGGTTGATCTTCCTCGCGTTCTTCGGCGACGACCGGACCGAGCGCCACGCGCACGAGTCGCCTCCGGTCATGACGATCCCGCTCGTGTTCCTCGCGCTCGGGGCGACCTTCGGCGGCCTGCTCGGCCTGTCGGCCGTCACCGGGAAGCTGCAGGCGTTCCTCGCGCCGGTGCTCGGCGAGATCCCCGAGCCGTCCGCGGGCCTGTCGGAGGCGACCCTCACGGCGATCTCGGTCGTCGTCGCGCTCGCCGGGATCCTGGTCGGCTGGTTCGTCTACGGGTCGGGGAAGATCGACTGGATGGCGCTGCGCGTCCGGCTGGCGAGCGTCCAGCGGTTCCTGGCGGGCGGCTGGTACGTGGACGACGTGTACGCGGCGACGATCGTCGCGCCCGGCAAGGCCGGCTCGGCGTTCCTCGCCTACGTCATCGACGAGGGCGCGATCGATGGGATCGTGAACGCCGTCGGGATCCTCTTCCAGTGGCTGGCGAGGGTCACGCGCCGCGTGCAGACCGGCTTCGTCCGCACCTACGCGCTCGCCTTCCTCCTCGGAGCCGTCGCGCTCCTCGTCTACGTGGGGTTCCGACTCTGATGAAGTGGCTGACCGTCACCGCGTTCCTGCCGCTCGCCGGAGTGGTCCTGCTGCTCGCCTGGCCGCGGATGCAAGACGACATCGCCCGCGGGATCGCGCTCCTCGTCTCGGTCGGGACGTTCGTGGTCTCGCTCGGGATACTCGGACGGTTCGACGGCTCGCAGGCCGGGTTCCAGATGGTCGAGCAGGCCGACTGGGTCCGCTCGATCAACCTCCACTACACCCTCGGCGTCGACGGCGTGAGCCTCTTCATGGTGCTGCTCACGACCTTCCTGATGCCGATCGCGATCCTCGCGTCGTGGAAGGTCGATCGCCGTGTGCGCCTGTTCATGGCGGCGCTGCTGGTGCTCGAGACCGGGCTGGTCGGTACGTTCCTCGCGCTCGACCTGCTCTTGTTCTTCCTGTTCTTCGAGGCGATCCTCTTCCCGATGTACCTGGTGATCGGCGGGTGGGGCGGCGAGCGACGCGTCTACGCCGCCGTGAAGTTCTTCCTGTACACGATGTTCGGGTCGGCGTTCCTGCTGATCGCGATCCTCGTGCTGTACGCGAAGTCGGGGTCCCTCCCCGGCGGGTCGACGTTCGACCTGCGACAGCTCAGCGGCCTCGCGCTCCAGACGGCGACCGCGCGGTGGCTGTTCCTCGCGTTCTTCATAGCCTTCGCGGTGAAGGTGCCGCTGTTCCCGCTGCACACGTGGCTGCCCGACGCGCACACCGAGGCGCCGACGGCCGGCTCCGTCATCCTGGCCGCCGTCCTGCTGAAGATCGGCGCGTACGGCCTGATCCGCTTCAACCTCACGCTGTTCCCCGAGGCGTCCCATTACTTCGCGCCGCTCATCTCGGTGCTCGCGCTGATCGGCATCGTGTACGGGGCGATCGTGGCTCTGATCCAGACCGACCTGAAGCGGCTGGTCGCGTACTCGTCGGTGTCGCACCTCGGGTTCGTCGTGCTCGGCACGTTCGCATTCACGCAGCAGGCCATGAGCGGCGGCGTGCTCCAGATGATCAACCACGGCCTGTCGACCGGCGCGCTGTTCCTGCTGGTTGGGATGGTCTACGAGCGGACCCACACGCGCGACCTCGGCAAGATGGGTGGCCTCGCGAGCACGATGCCTTGGCTCATGGGCGTGTTCCTGTTCGTCGCGCTGTCCTCGCTCGGCCTGCCCGGGTTGAATAACTTCGTCGGCGAGTTCCTGGTGATCCTCGGGTCGTTCGCGTCGAACCGCGTGTTCGGCGCGATCGCGGCGACCGGCGTGGTGCTCGCCGCGATCTACCTGCTGTGGTCGTACCAACGCATGGCGCACGGCCCGGTTCCCGAGGAGCACAGGGGCCATCCCGACCTTTCGATCCGTGAGGTCGCCGTGCTCGCGCCGGTGCTCGCCCTGATCCTGGTGTTCGGCGTCTACCCGAAGGTGCTGCTCGACCGGATCAACCCGACGACGACCCGCATCGTGCAGCAGGTTCAACAGGAACCGGCGGCGGTCGCGGTCGCCCAGCCGACGCCGGCTGCGGCACCGCGGTCGGCGGGGGAGGGGCCCTAGTGCTGTCGCACCCGCCGCTCGATTTCTGGCCGCTCGCACCCGAGCTGATCCTGACGGGCACCGCGATCGTCGTGCTGCTCGCCGGCGCGTTCATGCCGCGGGCAGGCCGCGGGGGGCTGCTGATGCTCTCGCTCGCCGGGGTCGCAGGAGCCGCCGCGGCCTCGATCGTGCTGTGGGACTGGTCGGGCGAGCCGACGATCCTCGGCGGCATGGTGGCGACCGACCGGTTCGCCGTCGTCGCGCGGCTGATCCTGCTCGGCGTCACGGCGATCGGGCTGCTGTACGGCTACCACTACTTCGAGCGCTCGGGCGAGGAGCGCGCCGAGTTCTACCCGCTGGTGCTCTTCGCGGCGGCCGGGATGACCCTGATCGCCGCGGCCACCGACCTGATCGTCGTGTTCCTCGCGCTCGAGATCCTCTCGCTCTCGCTCTACGTCCTGACCGGCTCGTCGCGGCGGCTCGCCGCGGTCGAGGGCTCGACGAAGTACTTCCTGCTCGGCGCCTTCTCCTCGGCGTTCTTCCTCTACGGGATCGCGATGGCCTACGGCGCGACCGACTCGACGCACCTATCGGCCGTCGCCCGCGCGCTCGCCGGGCAGACCGGCAACCAAGCGCTCGCGCTCACCGCCGTGGCGTTCCTCGCGATCGGGTTCGGGTTCAAGGTCTCGGCCGTGCCGTTCCACATGTGGACGCCCGATGTCTACCAGGGCGCGCCGACGGCGGTGACGGCGTTCATGTCGGCCGGCACGAAGGTCGCCGCGTTCGCCGCGTTCGTGCGCGTGTTCGACGTCGCGTTCCAGCCGCTCGTGTGGGATTGGACGCCGGTCGTGTGGAGCCTCGCGGCCGTCTCGGTCGTCGTGGGGAGCGTGCTCGCGATCGCGCAGAAGGACATCAAGCGGATGCTTGCGTACTCGAGCATCGCTCACGCCGGTTTCGTGCTGATCGGCCTCACCGCGGGCGACCAGCGGGGGATCGCGGCGGCGCTGTTCTACCTGCTCGCGTACTCGTTCATGATCCTCGGCGCGTTCGGCGTGGTCATGCTGGTCTCCTCGCGCGGCGAGGAGCACACCGACCTCGCCTCGTACGCCGGGCTGTACCACCGCAGCCCGCTGCTCGCCGGTCTGATGTCGCTGTTCCTGCTGTCGTTGGCCGGCATCCCGCCGACGGCCGGGTTCATCGCCAAGGTGAGCGTGTTCCGCGCGGCGATCGACGCAGGGCACTGGGAGCTCGCGCTGGTCGGCGTGCTCGCGAGCGTCGTGGCGGCGTTCTTCTACATCCGCGTGATGGTGCTGATGTACATGCAGGAGCCGACGGGTGAGGTTGAGCCCGATCGCTCGCTCCTGCCGACGCTCGTGATCGCGATCCCGGCGGTCGTCACGCTCCTCCTCGGCGTGCTCCCCGGCCTGGTCACCGGTTTCCTCGAGAAGGCCTCGGTGATCAGGTGGTGACGGCCCTCGAACCGCGCTAGGGTCCCCCGCATGAGCAGGCGCGTGATCCCGGGCCTCGAGGCGCCCGACCCCGCCCTCGAGCGCGCGGTCCGCGCCCGCCTGGACGAGGTGGAGGCGTCCCTGGAGAAGGCCGTTCGCGCCGACTCCGACCTTCTCGCCGAGACGTCCTCGTACCTGCTCTCGGCCGGCGGCAAGCGTTTCCGGCCGATGCTGGTGCTGCTCTCGGGCCACTTCGGGGACCCGACCGACCCTCGTCTGATCACGGGCTCGGTCTCGGTCGAGCTCGTGCACCTCGCGACGCTCTACCACGACGACGTGATCGACGAGGCCGACTCCCGCCGGGGGATCCCCTCCGTGAACGCCCGATGGGACAACACCGTGGCGATCCTGACCGGCGACTACCTGTTCGCCCGGGCGTCGGAGATCTCGAACGAGCTCGGGCCCGAGGTCCGCGGGCTGCTCGCTCGGGCGATCGCGACGCTGTGTGACGGGCAGATCCGCGAGGTCGAGTCGGCCGGCCGGCTCGACCAGTCGATGCAGGCCTACACGGAGGTCATCCGCCGCAAGACCGGCGCGCTGATCGCGGCGTCGTGCCGTCTCGGCGGCCTGCTTTCCGACGCGCCCGCCGAGCACCTCGACGTGCTCGAGGGCTTCGGCGAGGCCCTCGGGATGGCCTTCCAGCTCTCCGACGACATCATGGATATCACCGCTTCCCAGCTCGAGCTCGGCAAAGAACCGGGGGTCGACATGAAGGAGGGCGTGTACACGCTCCCCGTCCTTCACGCCTTGTCCGTCGGCGACGGCCGTGAGGAGCTCGCGCGCCTGCTCTCGGCCGGCCCGCCGGTGGGGGGGCGCCTCGACCGTGCCCTCGAGATCGTGCGCTCGGGCGAGAGCCTGACCCACGCGCGGGCGGCTGTCTCGAGCGAGGTGCATCGTGCGATCGATCTCGCCGGACGCCTGCCGGACGGACCGGCGCGCACGGCCCTCGCCGGCCTCGCGGGGTTCCTGGCGGCACGGTGCGGAGCAGGTCCGGTCCGGAGCTCCTGAGCACCTAGATGCAGGAGGCCGGCTCCGAGGAGCCGGCCTCCTGCCCTCTCTTGGCGCCCTGCTACTTGGCGAGCTCCTGGCAGAACTCGCCGAAGGCGTCCACGTACTTGCGGATGTCCTCCTCGGAGTGCTGGACCGAGATCGTCCACTGCTCCTCGTCACCGGGCGTCATGAAGATGCCGCGGTTGATCATCCACGAGAACGACGCGTAGAAGAGCTCGGGGATCGTGTCCAGGAAATCCCGGTAGTTGGTCAGCGGCTCCTTGCGGTAGGAGACGCAGCCCTTGGCTCCAAGGTCCACCGTGTGTCCCGGGATGTCGCTGTCGTCCATGGCCCGCTGGCAGCCCTCGGCGAGCAGCGTGCCGAGCTTGCCCAGGTTGTCGTACGCATCACGGGTCAGCACCTGCGTGAGCGCGGCGTACCCGGCCGCGGCCGACAGCGGGTTCCCGTTGAAGGTCCCCTGCTGGGCCGCGCCCTTCGTCACCCACTCCATGATCCGGGATTCGCCTCCGAACGCTCCGGTCGTGGTCCCACCCCCGAGGGCCTTCGCGTAGGTCGCGAGGTGCGGATGGACGCCGAAGCGCTCGATCGACCCGCCGTAGGCGATCGTGCCGCCGCACTTCACCTCGTCGAATATCAGCACTACGCCGTGGCGGTCGCAGATGTCGCGGAGCGCCTGCAGGTAGCCGGGCTTCGGGAGCACGATGCCTATGTTCATCATCACGGGCTCGAGGATCACGCAGGCTATCTCGTCGCCGTGGTCGCGCAGGGCGGCCTCTACGGCGTCGGCGTCGTTGAACGGGACGATGAACGTGTCGTCCCACATCGACCGCGGCACGCCCTTGGACGTCGGCTGCGTCGTGTAGTAGGGCACACCCTCGCCGCCCACGTTGTGCTTGACGCCGAGCACGTCGGCCTCGGGGACGACGGAGAACAGCACCACGTCGTGGTGCCCGTGGTACGAGCCCTCCATCTTGATGATCTTGTCCCGGCCGGTCGCCGCCCGGGCGACGCGGACGGCGTCCATCGTCGCCTCGGTGCCCGAGTTCACGAAGCGCACCTGCTCGAGCTGGAACCGCTCGCAGATCGCCTCGGCGCAGGCCACGGTCATCTCGGTCGTCACGGCGAAGTGGATCCCCCGCTCGACGACCTTGCGGACCGCCTCGACGATCTTCGGGTGCGCGTGACCGACCACGTTCACCCCGAAGCCGCCGTGGAAGTCGACGTACTCGGTCCCGTCGACGTCCCACACCTTCGAGCCCTTCCCGCGGTCCAGGTAGATCGGGTAGGGATCGGCCGCCTGGAAGTTCGATGCAACTCCCTTCGGCAAGCTCTTGATGGCCCGCTCATACAGCTTCGCGGAACCATGCGTCCGGCCGAGCAGTAGCTTGTTCTCCTGCTCGGCGATCTCCGCCGCGCGCGCTTTCAGACGCTGCACGTCCACTCTTACCACCTCCGTAGCGGGCAATCTACCGGGACGGAAGGGGGAGCGGCAAACGCGGACGGGTCCTACGGCCGGCGGTTCACGAACTGGAGGGCGATGCCGAAGTCGTGGTCCCTCACGGCCTGGATGACCACCTGGAGGTCGTCCTTGCTCTTGCCGGAGACGCGGACCTGCTCGCCCTGGATCTGGCTCTGGACCTTCGCGTGGGTGCCCTTGATGAACCTCACGAGCTCCTTGGCCTTCTCGTCGGAGATGCCGACGTTCACGTGCACGGTCTGCCTGTAGGTGCCCTTGGCCGCCGGCAGGATCGGCCCGCACGAGAGGGCCTTCAGCGGGATCTCGCGCCGGACGGCCTTCTCCTTCAGGACCTCGAGCGCGGCCTTCAGCCGATCCTCGGTCGAGGAACGGAGCTCGATCAGCTTGTCGTCCCGGTCGATCGAGGTGCCGGTGTCCTTGAAGTCGAACCGCTGCACGAGCTCCCGCCGCGTCTGGTCGACGGCGTTCGCGACCTCGGGCATCTCGATGTGGGAGACGATGTCGAACGAGAACTGGTCCTTCGCCACGCTCGTATCGTACCCGGCGATAGGCTCCACCCGTGGGGGAGGAAGCGCGCGCCGTCCGCTTCGACGCGGTGCTCTACGCGGTCGGAGCCGCCGCGGCGGGGGTGGCGGCATTCTCCGACCGCATCCCGATCCAGCGGCAGTGGGGGAGGATCGCGTTCGTCCTCTACGCCGCCGGTGCGCTGGCGGGCGCCGTCCTCGCGCTCGCGTGGCAGAGGCGTCCGGCACGCTGGCCCGGACGGGTTCGCGCGGCGCTGGTTCTCTTCCTCGCGATCCTGCTCGCGACGGCTGGGAGGTTCGGGTACCTCCTCTATCCGATCGGCCTCTTCGCGTGGGTGCGGCTCGTCCTCGTGCCCGACGCACAGGTCGCGCATAGCGGGATGGGGGATGCAGCCGAGACGCTAAGATGGAGTCGCCGGGAGGGTGCCCGAGCGGCCAAAGGGAGCGGTCTGTAAAATCGCCGGCGAAGCCTACGGAGGTTCAAATCCTCCCCCTCCCACCAGCGAACGGCCGGGCCTCGCGCCCGGCCTCTTCCATCTTCAGGCGTGCGGGCCGGCGTACCGCTCGAAGAACTCGCTCCCAGTGTCGAAGAAGCCGCCGGCCGGCCGCGCGTGCGCGTGCCAGTGGTCGGGGATGCGGCGCCGCGTGGGATCGACCCAGTAGCCGTCGTCCCCGTAGCGCGCCGCGGCGATGCGCTCGAGGTGCCGGAGCAGCCGCGCCTCTTGCTCGGGGTCGGGGAGGCCGTGCGTGCGCCAGACGATCATCGGCGTCGCGCAGATCATGCAGTCGGCGACCCAGCACTCTTCGTCCTCGAAGTGCCGGGCCGTGATCTGCTCCGCCCTGCAGAGCAGGCACTCGTCATTCGCTGAGGAGCGTGTACTCAACCGTGTCACCGACCTCCACGCCGAGCCGGTCGAACGCGCCGCGGTTCATCTCCATCGCGCCTGCATAGGGCCCCGGCGCTCGGTATAGCTCGCACGGGTCGGCCCGGCACGGCGTCATATCGAGGATAGCCGTGATGCGCCCATCGGCGTCGAAGAACGCGACCGAGAGGGGGATGAGCGTGTCCTTCATCCAGAAGGCCTCGGTCGTCGGCGCGTCCCAGAGGAACGCCATACCTCCGTCCTTCGGGAGCGACTCCACATCCATCAGCCCGTTGGCGCGGGCCTCCGGCGTCCGCGCAACGCCGAGCTCCATGAGCTCGACGACCCCGCCGTCCGTTTGGATCCGCACCTGGATGCGGTTCCCGGCGAACCCGTGGACCTGCGCCTCATCGCCGCCGCACGCAGGAAGGACGAGCCAGAGGACCAGCATGAGCAGGACGATCCGGCGCACGTTCCCATCGTGACACGCCGGGTCTGCGAACGCCGGTTGCTATCCTTGAGGCTGCGCCGGAGTAGCTCAGTCGGCAGAGTACCTCCATGGTAAGGAGGGGGTCAGGGGTTCGATTCCCCTCTCCGGCTCCGATGTCCCGGATCCTCGTCCTCGGCGGCGCGGGCGCGATGGGCTCCGTCGCCGTCCGCGACCTGATGGAGCGGACCGACCACCGCGTGGTGGTCGGTGAGCTGCGCGCCGAGGAGGCCGAGGCGATGGCCGGCGCCCTCGGTCCGCGGCTCAGCGTGCGCTCGGTCGACGTCGAGGACGGCGACTCCCTTGCCGGAGCCATCTCCGAGTGCGACGTCGTGCTCTCCGCCACTTTCATGCGGCACAACGTGCGCGTGACGCGAGCCGCTATCGCGGCCGGCGTGCACGTGGTCGACCTCGGAGCCTACGTCTGGGACACGCGGGATCAGCTCGAGCTCGACGACGAGGCGCGCGCCGCCGGGAGCCGGATCGTGCCGGGGTGCGGCGTCGCGCCCGGCCTCACGAACGTCCTTGCCCGCGACGGGGCCGAGCGGTTCGGCGCCGTCCGAGCGATCCGCATCTACTCCTACATCACGCATCCGATGACCACCTCGCCCGGGATCGTCTACACGCGGTTCGACGCGAGCCGCGGCTCGTCGCTCGTGCTGCGGGACGGGGTCTCGGAGGAGCGCCCGTCGTTCTCCGAGGAGGAGCTGGTCGAGTTCCCGCCGCCGTACGGGCCTCAGCTCGTGCACCTCGTGCCACACCCCGAGCCGCTCACCCTGCCGCGCTACCTCCACGTGCGCGACGTCGTGTTCAAGGTCGGCTATCCGCCGGACGAGACGACGCGCCTGCGGAGCCTCCTCGAGCTCGACCTCGACGCGGCCGAGCCGTTCGGGTTCGGCGGGGCCGAGATCGTCCCGCGCGACTTCGTCGCCGCCTTCGTCGGTAGGCAGGGGCTTGCGGGACTCCGGACCGCGAACGTGAAGCGGGTCATCCTGGAGGGCGAGCGGGAAGGGCGCGCGGCGACGCTCACGTACGATCTCGCGGTGGAGCGCGAGGAGGAGTCGGCCTCGTCCGCCATCACCGGCACTGTCGCGGCTATCGCCGCCGACCTCGTGGCGAACGGTGGCGGACGCGTCGGAGTGCATCCGCCCGAGGGAGCGTTCGACCCGGCGGCGGTGCTCTGTGCTCTCCGCCTGCGGGGCTTCGAGATCCGGGAATCGTGGTCGTGAGCGACCTCAGGGTGGTTCGGGCCGAGGGCGAGCCCTTCGAGCGCGGTCGGCAGATCGGCCGGGGGTTCCGAGACCTGATCGAGCGGTCGGCCGACTTCTACACCGGCTACTTCGCTCGGCGCGGTCTCGAGGGCAACGCGCTCGAGACCGCGCTCGCCCCGTACCTCGCCCGGGCCCGCGAGCTGCTTCCGGACTTCGTGGCGCAGATGGACGGGATGGCTGAGGGCGCGAGGATCCCGCCGATCGCGGTCCACGCCGCGAACGCCTTCGAGGAGCTCGAGCGGCTGGTCGACCCCTCGGCGCCGACCGGCCGCATCGAGCGGTGCTCGACGTTCGCGGTGACGGGGTCCGGCACGAAGATCCTCGGGCACAACGAGCAGTGGCTCGCGGCCGACGCAGGGTGCGTCGGGATCGTGGTGGAGGTCATGCCCTCCGGCGTCACGATCGTCTCGCCGACGGTCCCCATATGGCTCCCGGCCGTGGGGATGAACAGCTCCGGGGGCGCCGTCGGCGTCATGTCGCTCAGTGCGGCCGACGACGGGGTCGGGGTTCCCCGGGTCCTCGTGTCCCGCCATGCGCTCGAGGCCGTCGACCGCTCGGACGCCGTCCGGCGGGCGTCGTTCCCCGGCCGCGCGGGAGGGTACGCCCACATGTACACGTTCCGGTGCGGCGACTTCCGTGGTGGCGACGTCTTCCCCGACTCCTTCGTCGTCGAGACGACCGGCCGCCGGCACGCCGTGCTCGAGGGGCCGAGGCCGCACACGAACCACTACCTCGCGCCCGAGCTCGTCGAGGTCGGCTCCGAGCCGTCACCCGGCAGCCGGGCCCGGCTGGAGCGGTTGCAGGCGCTCCTCACCGGGTCGCCGCCGCGCACCTCGCTCCAGGCCATGCGGGTGCTCGCCGATCACGGCTCCTGTCCGCAGGCCGTGTGCCTGCACGCGGACCCGGCCCTCGGCGACGAGGCCGGCGCCGTGATCTTCTCCATGGTCTGCGACGTGGAGGCGGGCCGGATGTGGGTGGCGCCGGGCAACCCGTGCGAGAGTGCCTTCCAGGAGGTCGATCTGGCGGGCATCCTCTGAGCTGGGTGAACGTCGGCTGAAAGGTGCCGCCCGGCCGGACCGCCAGGTAGACTTCACGCCGCAACCGAGGCGGCGTAGCTCAGGGGCAGAGCAAGCGGCTCATAATCGCTGTGTCGGTGGTTCGAGTCCACCCGCCGCTACGCAAGCAACGGAAGACCAGAGAACATAGGGCATCCAGGAGGAACGAAGTGGCGAAGAAGAAGTTCGAGCGGACCAAGCCCCACGTGAACATCGGCACGATCGGTCACATCGACCACGGCAAGACGACGCTCACGGCGGCGATCACCAAGATCCTCTCCGAGCGGGGTCTGGCCGAGTACACGCCGTTCGAGGAGATCGACAAGGCCCCAGAGGAGCGGGAGAGGGGCATCACGATCGCGATCGCCCACGTCGAGTAACAGACCGACAACCGCCACTACGCCCACGTGGA
>Ga0315295_10003286_pt1 | contig 13761 bp, 9 predicted proteins | sample YL17G14_0_MG_FD_204453 | JGI IMG/M metagenome (GOLD analysis project Ga0315295, IMG submission 204453) | Sediment microbial communities from Yellowstone Lake, YNP, Wyoming, USA - YL17G14_0 | ecosystem: Environmental > Aquatic > Freshwater > Lake > Sediment | place: USA: Wyoming | collected...
TCTATGCCGGATTCTCGGAATACACCGACGCGCAGGTGGGCCGCATCATCGACTACCTGGAGCAGACCGGCCAGCTCGACAACACCATCGTCATCTACACCGCGGACAACGGCGCCTCCGGCGAGGGCAGTCCCAGCGGCTCGGTCAACGAGAACAAGCTGTTCAACAGCTACCCCGATGAGTTGTCCGAGAACCTGAAGCTGATCGACGTGCTGGGCGGACCGGACACCTATGAACACTATCCGACCGGCTGGGCGGCCGCCTTCTCGACGCCGTTCAAGATGTTCAAGCGCTACTCGGAATACGCGGGCGGCACCTGCGACCCGCTGGTGATCTCCTGGCCCAAGGGCATCAAGGCGCGCGGCGAAGTGCGGAACCAGTATCACCATTCCACCGACATCGTGGCGACGATCCTGGACGTCTGCGGGCTGGAGATGCCCAAGGTCTACAAGGGCGTGAAGCAGTACCCGCTCTCCGGCATCTCGATGCGCTACAGCTTCGATGCGAAGCCGGATGCCAAGACGAAGAAAAAGCGGCAGTACTACGCGATGCTGGGAACGCGCGGCATCTGGCAGGACGGCTGGAAGGCCTCCGCCGTCCATCCGCCGGCTCCTTCCAACCTCGGCAACTTCGACAAGGACCGGTGGGAGCTCTACCACGTGGACAAGGACCGCTCCGAGTCCACGGACCTGGCCGAGAAGCATCCCGAGAAGCTCAAGGCGCTCGTCAAGGCCTGGTTCGAGGAGGCGAAGAAGAACCTCGTGCTGCCGCTCGACGACCGCACTGTCGTGGAAGTGCTAACTACACCGCGGCCCGCTGAAGAGGAGCCCCGCGAGCGCTATGTCTACTATCCGGGCACTTCTTCCGTGCCGGAAAGCGTGGCGGCCAACGTGCGCGGCCGCTCCTACAAGATCCTGGCCGACGTCGAGATCGTCGATCCGAACTGCTCCGGCGTCATTTTCGCCCACGGTTCGCGCTTCGGGGGTCACTCGCTGTTCATCAAGGACAAGAAGTTATACTACGTGTACAACTTCCTCGGCATCAAGCCGGAGCAGAAATTCGTTTCGCCCGAGCTCAAGCCCGGCAAGTACACACTCGGCATGGAGTTCGTCAGGGAGAAGGCGGGCCCGAATCACGAATCGCTGGGCAAGACGAAGCTCTATGTGAACGATAAGGCCGTGGCAGAAGGTCCGATGCGTGCACAGGTGGGCAAGTTCACGCTCTGCGGCGACGGCCTGTGCGTCGGCTTCGACAGCGCGGATGCCGTCAGCCAGGAATACAAAGGCTCTAACGCATTCAAGGGCGGAACGATCCTCGGCGTTGGAGTCACTGTCGAGAAAGCGCAGTACCTCGACCTCGAAAGGGAGGCGGCAGGAGCGTTCGCCAGAGACTAGAGAATGCTAGTAACCAGTAATCGGTGGACAGTGATCAGTGAGTATTAGACCGATTACCGAGATCACGGGCTACTGATTACTGGTTACTGATCACTGAAAAGAAAGAAGAAAAAACATGAGTACACAAGACAAGATTCAAAGAACGGTTCTTCCCATCCCGGATCAGCCGCACGTCGGCCTGACGACCTACGATGCCAAGGACCCGGACACGAAGTACCCGCCGATCCGGGAATTGCGTCCGCCGCAGGGCGCGCCCAATGTGCTCGTCATCCTGATTGACGACGTCGGTTTCGGCGCCACCAGCGCCTTTGGCGGGCCGTGCCACACGCCGAACTTCGAGAAGCTCGCGGCCAGCGGCCTCAAGTACACCCGTTTCCACACGACGGCGCTCTGTTCGCCGACACGCCAGGCGCTCCTGACCGGCCGCAACCATCACTCGGCCGGCATGGGCTCGATCACCGAGTTTGCAACATCGGCACCGGGCTCGTGCTCGTTCATGTCCAACACCATCTCGCCGATTGCGCGGACGCTGAAGCTCAACGGCTACTCGACGTCGCAGTTCGGCAAGTGCCATGAGATTCCGGTCTGGCAAACCAGCCCCATGGGTCCGTTCGATGCCTGGCCCACCGGCGGCGGCGGGTTCGAGTACTTCTACGGCTTCATTGGCGGCGAGACGAGCCAGTGGTATCCGGCGATTTATGAAGGCACCACGCCGATCGAGCCGGAGAAGACGCCCGAACAGGGCTATCACTTCATGAGCGACATGACGGACAAGGCGATCAAGTGGATCCGCCAGCAGAAGGCGCTCATGCCCGACAAGCCGTTCTTCACCTACTTCGCGCCGGGCGCAACTCACGCGCCGCACCACGTGCCGAAGGAATGGGCCGACAAGTACAAGGGCAAGTTCGACCAGGGCTGGGACAAGCTGCGCGAGGAGACGTTCGCCCGGCAGAAGAAGCTCGGCGTCATCCCCGAGGACTGCCAGCTCACGAAGCGCTCTCCCGGCATCCCCGCATGGAGCGAGACCAAGCCCGAGATGAGGCCGGTCCTCGCTCGCGAGATGGAAGTCTATGCCGGGTACCTCGGCTACGCCGACCACTACGTGGGCAAGCTCATCGCCGCGCTGAAGGATCTCGAGATCCTCGACGACACGTTGATCTACTTGATCATCGGCGACAACGGCGCCTCGGCCGAGGGATCGCTCCAGGGCACGTACAACGAGATGGTGACGATCACGGGTTACGGCCACCTCGAGACGCCGGGGTTCCTGACGGCCCACATGGACAAGTTCGGCGGGGTGGAGGCGTACAACCACTACGCGGTCGGCTGGGCGCACGCCATGGACACGCCCTACCAGTGGACCAAGCAGGTGGCCTCGCATTTCGGCGGCACCCGCAATGGAACGATCGTCCACTGGCCGAAGGGGATCAAGGCCAGGGGCGAGATCCGCAGCCAGTTCCATCACGTGATCGACGTTGCGCCGACCATCCTGGAAGCGGCGGGCCTGCCCCAGCCGGTCTTCGTCAACGGGGTGCAGCAGAAGCCCATCGAAGGCGTGAGTATGCTGTACGCGTTCGACGACGCCAAGGCGGCCGAGCGGCACGAAACGCAATACTTCGAGATGTCCGGCAACCGCGGAATCTACCACAAGGGTTGGACGGCGGTGACCAAGCACCGCACACCGTGGGAGGCCGGGATCGCCAAGCAGGTGGCCTTCGACGACGATGTCTGGGAGCTGTACGACACCAACACGGACTGGAGCCAGTCGAAGGACCTTTCGAAAGAGAATCCGCAGAAGCTGCACGACCTCCAGCGGCTGTGGCTGATCGAAGCGGTCAAATACAACGTGCTGCCCCTGGACGACCGCTTTGCCGAGCGCTTCAATCCCGAGATCGCCGGGCGGCCGCAGTTGATCAAGGGCAACAGGCAGCTCTTGTTCGGCGGCATGGGGCGGCTCACCGAAATGTCGATCATCAACATGAGGAACAAGTCGCACGCCGTGACGGCCGAGGTGGTCGTGCCCGAATCCGGTGCGGAAGGGGTGATCATCGCCCAGGGCGGCGTCACCGGCGGCTGGAGCCTCTACGCGAAGGCCGGCAAACCGAAGTACTGCTACAACTTCTACGGCCTGAACCGGTACACGGTGGAGGGCACGGCGAAGATCCCGCCCGGCACGCACCAGGTGCGGATGGAGTTCAAGTACGACGGCGGCGGCTTGGCGAAGGGCGGCTTGGCCACGCTGTTCATCGACGGGAAGAAGGCCGGCGAGGGCCGTGTGGATCAGACCGAACCCCTGGGGTTCTCCGCCGACGAGACCTGTGACCTCGGCAATGAATTTGGTTCGCCGGTGACTTACGACTATCCGTCGCCCAAGAAGTTCAGCGGCGAGGTGAACTGGGTCGAGCTCGATCTTGGCAAGGATGCCGTGGATCTCGATCACCTGATCACGCCCGAGGAACGCCTGCGCGTCGCCATGGCGATTCAGTAGACACAGTCGGGACCGGCAGCCCAACCGGACTGCCGGTCGTTGCTGACGACCGGACGAAAGGGAGCTGGGCCGACGCCATGAAACGTGCGATGCGATCAGTAGGCGGTATCCGGACGATGACGAACATTAGTTCTTGTGAGCGGAGGGCAGATGTTTCTTGACAGCGTGCCGATCTGGGCGGTGCTCCTGGCGACGATCGGTCTGGTCGCGGTCGCTCTCGAGGCCGGTGTCCGCCTGGGGCGGCGGCGTCAACTTCGAGCCGGAGGCAAGGCCGAAGTGTCCGGCGCCATGGTCGGGGCGACCATGGCGTTGCTCGCGTTCATGCTGGCCTTCACCTTCAACGGCGCCGCGGGCCGCCACGATGCCAGAAAGGGCCTGGTCATCGAGGAAGCGAATGCGATTGACAAGACCTGGCTGCGCGCCGGCTTCCTGGCTGAACCGTATCGCGCCGACATCCGCGGTCTCCTGCGGAACTACGTGGACGTGCGCGTGAAAGCGGCCGCCGGCGAGATGGACCTGGGGGAGGCGACCCGCCGGTCCGAGGCCTTGCACGACAAGATGTGGGCCCTGGCGGCGGAGGTCGGACAGAAAGATGCCGGCTCGATCCCCGCCGGGCTCTTCATCCAGGCGCTGAACGAGGTGATTGACCTGCACCTGAAACGCGTGACGGTCGGCATCCGGAACCGCGTCCCCCCAACCATCTGGGCAACGCTCTACCTGCTGATGGCCGTCGGGATGGTCATGATGGGAACTCAGATCGGGGTGAGCGGGACGCGCCACATCGGCATGGAACTGGCTCTGGGCGTCGCGTTTTCCGTGGTCCTGTTCGTGATCGCCGATCTCGACCGCCCCCAGGAGGGATTGATCAACGTCAGTCAGCAGGCCATGGTGGAGCTTCAAACCAAGCTGAACGCCAGGTGACCGAGACCTCGAGAAGGAGGCAGCGGGAGCGTTTGCCAGAGACTAAAGCTGATCAAGGACAATCATACGCCAGGACCGGCAGCCCAAACGGGCTGCCGGTCACGGGCGATCATGAACGAAGGCGAAGCAAAACGACCCACCCGGCCAAACGAAGTGAGGAAACGGCAATGGACCCCGTACGTGGAGAACCGGCAACCGCAGCACAGGAGAAGACGATGAAGAAGACCTTTACCATCCTGCACACCAACGACATGCACTCGGCCTTCATCGGGATGGGCCCGGCCTCGGACTACACCCCGTTCACGCTCAACGACGACACGACCCGAGGCGGGTACGCGCGTCTGGCCGGCTTGATCGCGAAGAGGAAGGAGGCGCGCAAAAATCAGGGTCCCGTGTTGGTGCTTGACGCGGGCGACTTCAGCATGGGAACCCCGTTCGGCGCCGCGACTCGCGAGACCGGCGGCGAACTGCAGATCATGTCCCGGATGGGCTACGACGCCACCACCTTCGGCAACCATGAGTTCGACCTCGGGCCTGACGGCCTGGGCAAGGCGATCGGCGTCGCCGCCAAAGCCGGCCGGGTTCCGGCGGTGCTCGTCTCGAATACCACCCTCGCGGCGAATGACGCAACGCTGGCCGACCTCCAGCGCCTGACCAGGGAGGGGGTGATCCGCCTCCACCTTGTGATCGAGCGGGGCGGCATTCGCTTCGGCCTCTTCGGGGTGCTCGGCAAGGAAGCCACCTTCTACACCAGCGGCGGTGCGGTTTCGTTTTCCGACGCCATCGAGAATGCCAGGGAGATGGTGAAGGTTCTCCGCGAGACGGAGAAAGTGGATGTGGTCATCTGTCTCAGCCACGGCGGCGTGGAGAAAGGGGAGGACGGGTGCTACATCGACGGCGACGACGTGCGCGTGGCCAGGGCCGCGCCGGGCATCGATGTCGTGATCGGCGGCCACAGCCACACCGAGCTGCAGGAGGCGATCATCGTCAACGGCCGCACGCCCGTGGTCCAGACCGGGAAGGAAAGCAAGAACCTCGGCGAACTGGTGATCACATTGGACGGGGACAAACTGACGGTCGAGTCGTACCGGCTCCACCCGATCGACGACACCGTTGTCGGCGACCCGGCCATCGCCGACGAGATCGAAAAGCTCAAGAAGGCTGTCACCGGGGCCGTGTTTGCGTCGCGAGGTTACAGCATCGATCAGCCGCTGGCGATTGCGCCGCGGGACCTGCCCAACACATTCACCGACATCGCCGCGAGCACCCTCCTCGCCAACCTCTGCACCGACGCCTTCAGAAGCGCCACCAAAGCGGACATCGGCTTCAGTGTCAACGGGCTGATGCGCGCCGGTCTTACACGGGGGAAGTCAGGCGTGCAAACCGTCTACGATGTGTTCGCCGTGGCGCCGCTTGGCGCCGGTGTCGTGGATAGCACGGCCGGCAGCGCACTGGTGACCGGCTACTTCACCGGCCTGGAGCTGAAGAATCTGCTGGAGTTTCTGCTCGTGGACAACCCGGCCCACCCCGGCGAGTATTTCCCCCGCGCTTCCGGAATGAGGTTCCGCTACGACCTGTCGCGCCCGAAGTTTGACGTCGTGACGGCCATCGAGTTGGGAGACCTCGACCGCGGCTACCGTGCGATCGACATCACCGGCAAGGACGAGCGCTTGTACAGCCTCACTTGCCCCTTGATGCTAGGCACGATCCTCGTGGGTATCCCCAAGTACACCAAGGGCAAACTGGCTCTTGCGCCCAAGAACAAGGCGGGCCAGCCCCTCACATCGAGGGTCGAGGCACTCGACGACCCTCGTCGCAGCACGGCCCAACTGATGCCGCCGCCGGGCACGGTGGACAAGGGCAGTGTCGCCACGGGGGCGGGGAAAGACGCTGTCCAGGAGATCAAGGAATGGCAGGCGATCATGGATTACCTCCGCAGTCTGCCGGTCAAGAGCAAGGGTGAACTGCCAGTGATCCCGGTGGATGAGCGGGCCGCAGAGGTCCGGGCGATCAAGGTGGGCTGATGGGGTATGGAGGGAAATGAACGAAATCCCCAGGCGGACAACGGGTCCGCCGAAGAAACCTAGTGAAACACGCACATTGTACAAATCGGTTAATTCAGTATGAGCCAACAAGTTGAAAAACATTCGCCCTTTCCTGTGGCGGAAGGTGAAGTCCAGGACTTCTACGAACGGTATCCCTATCCCCGGCCGATCGATAACCTCGAAAAATATCGACGGCTCTGGCAGGACCAACAAAGACGCCGCGCAGATTATCATCTGTTTTGGCCTGCCGGGAATTATAAGGAAGATCAATCCATCCTCATTGCTGGCTGCGGGACATCTCAGGCGGCCAAGCATGCCTTGCGCTGGCCTGCGGCCCGGGTGACCGGCATCGATTTCAGCGCCACGAGTCTGAGTTCAACAGAGGATTTGCAGCGCAAATACAATTTAACCAATCTCCAGCTCCACCAGCTCCCGATTGAGCGGGCAGGGGAACTGGGAAAAAGTTTCGACCAGATTGTCTGCACAGGAGTACTCCATCATCTTCCGGACCCCGATGCCGGGCTCAGGGCTCTGCGTGGCGCGCTCAAACCGGACGGAGCGATGCATCTCATGATGTATGCGCCGTACGGACGGACCGGCGTCTATATGTTACAAGAATTCTGCAGACGGGTCGGCATCCATGCCACCGATGAGGACATTCGGGATCTCATTGCTGCTCTCAAGGCGTTGCCGCCCGGACATCCACTGGAAACCCTGCTGCGGGAGTCCCCGGACTTTCGGCATGAGGCGGCGCTTGCCGATGCGCTCCTGCACCCCCAGGACCGGGCGTATTCAGTACCGCAATTATTCGATTTTATTAAAAAGGGAGGAATGAGATTCGGCCGGTGGATAAAGCAGGCTCCTTACAGCCCTCGCTGTGGTGTCATAGCACAAATCCCGCAGGCCTCCCGGATGGCAGAGCTTTCCCTTGAAGAGCAGTATGCCGCAGTCGAACTCTTTCGGGGCACGATGGTCCGCCACAGCGTGGTTGTTTACCGGGACGATAGCCCTGTCAGACTGCCGCCGGTCAGTTTTGCCGATGAGGCCTGGCTTGGCTATGTGCCCATTCGAATGTCAGACACGATCTGTGTTCAAGAGCGGCTGCCTCCGGGGGCCGCGGCCGTTCTGATCAACCAGACTCACACCTGCAGGGATCTTTTTATGCCAATAGACTCAACAGAGAAGTGTTTGTTTGATGCTATTGATGGGACATGTAGTATTGGCGATATAGCAGAAAGAACATTGCCATCCTCACAAAAAAAATCACAGCTCGCCATAGCTCGTAGCTTCTTTGAACGGCTGTGGTGGTACGACCAGGTGGTGTTCGATGCATCACAGCAACCCAGAGGGAATTCCGCCCCTGCGGCAGCGGAATGAGGTTCAAGAAGTGTCACGGGAAATAAGAGGGGCAAGTGACAAGGCACCAGTGGCAAGGATATGAAAACCGGTGATCAGCTTGCCCACCAAACCTTTTGCGTAGGCGGGTAACCGAACCGCTTGCCCCAAAGTGTTAACCAAGAAGAAAGAGAGGAAAAAGCAAATGAAGATTCGCGTAATGAAAATGGGTACAAAAAGTATTCTCCTGTTCGCGACTGTGCTGCTTGTCGTGGCATGGGGTCCCGCGATGGCGCAGGAAGGGGCAAAGAACGAAGCGGCGGACCAGGAAGCCGAGCTGGCCAAGAAGCTCCAGAACCCGGTGGCCAGCCTCATCAGCGTGCCGCTGCAATTCAACTGGGATACAGGCATCGGTCCGGAGGACGCATCCCGGTACACCCTCAACGTTCAGCCGGTCATTCCCTTCTCGATCGGTAAGGAATGGAACCTCATCACCCGAACGATCGTGCCGTTTATCTACGCCGAATCACCTGTTGCGGGCGGCGACCATAAGAGCGGTCTGGGCGACATTGTCCAGAGCTTCTTCCTTTCGCCCAAGGCGCCGACCAGCGGGGGCTGGATCTGGGGTGCGGGTCCGGTGCTCCTCTATCCCAGCGCGACCGAGAGGGCGCTCGGCTCCGAGAAGTGGGGCGCGGGTCCGACGGCCGTCATGCTGAAACAGGACAGCGGCTGGACCTACGGCCTGCTGGCCAACCACATCTGGTCGTTTGCCGGCAGAGACAGCCGGGCGGACGTAAGCGCCACGTTCCTCCAGCCTTTCGTCTCCTACACCACGAAAACATACACGACGTTCGGTTTGAACACAGAGTCCACCTACGACTGGAAGAACAGCCAGTGGACGGTGCCCATCAACCTTACCGTTAGCCAGTTGCTGAAGCTTGGCAATCAACCGATCAGCCTCCAGCTCGGCGGACGCTATTACGCCGAGAAGCCCGACGGCGGTCCCGACTGGGGACTGCGCTTCAATGTAACCTTCCTGTTCCCCAAATAGCTGTCGTAGAGGGAATGGGTGATTGAGTGTTTTGTGATGGGTGTTTGAAGAACATAATCAAGATGCAATAGTGAGGGCAATGAGTGAGCATGGGCCTATGAATTGTCGGGTATCCGGATTCTCAATAAAGGACCTGCGGTCGGATCTTGTCGCCGAGAAAGCTGAGAAAAAGCAGGAGAAACTGGTGAAGGACTACCACTCCCCCCGCGAGGATTTCAATCAACTATTTTCGGAGATCCAGGGGAAACGAGAAGCATCGACCGCAAAGGTCCTGGACCGGATCCCGGATTTGAAGACGGACATCCTCCGCGAGGAATGGGCGAAAGCGTTTAAAGAAGGGAAGCAGTCCCAACCCTAATCAGGATTCGGCAATCGCTTATCAGCGAAACACAATCCGCCGGCAGCAGGCGATGGAAGAATCAGCTTAGATTCTGGTTTCGAGCGGAAGAAGTATGAAAGGAGCAACGAGGACCCGGGAGCAAGATTCACATCCGGGCCAGCTCGAGCCGGTAAATAAAGTGAACAGAAAGGAACAACAACCATGAAACGAGCCGGAATCATCACCCTCGCAATGCTTGCGGCCTTGGCGCTGTGCGGACCGCTTAGCGCCGCAGCACAGACCCCGGGCAGCCAATGGACGTTCTCGATAACGCCATACCTCTGGGCGCCGAATATCAACGGTACGCTGAAGTACCAGGTTCCGTCGGGGGCCGCAGGGAGCCCGGAGGTTCAGGTCGGACCGAACGACTATCTCGAAGCGCTCAGGTTCGCCATGATGATCGCCGGCGAGGTCCGCAAGGACAGGTGGTCGGTGTTCACCGATGTCATCTACCTGGACTTTTCCAGCGAGAAGAGCTCGGTCAAGGCAGTTGATTTCGGCGGCAGTCGCGTCAGCTCCAGCGGGAACGTCTCGACCGACTCTTCGTTGAGGGGTGGGGTTTGGACGCTCGGCGCGGGGTACGCGGTCCTGCCCGGCCGGCCCGTGGATCTCGATGTCTTCGGCGGCCTGCGTTACTTCGGCTTAAAGGCCTCGACCGACTGGCAACTCACGGTGGCGGTCACCGGGCCGGGTGGGGGGCAAACCTTTCCGCGAGCCGGCAGCATTTCTGAGAGGGCGGATCTCTGGGATGGGATCGTCGGCGTGAAGGGGCGCGTTTGGCTCGGCCGCACCAACTGGTCGGTTCCCTACTACCTCGACGTAGGCACGGGCTCGTCGAGCCTGACCTGGCAGGGCATGCTCGGCGTCGCCTACTCGTTCAAGTGGGGGGGGGTGACCCTCGCTTACCGTCACCTTTACTACGACCAGAAGGGCGACAAGCTTGTCCAGGACCTGCGTTTCAGCGGCCCGGCGCTCGGGGTGACGTTTCGCTTCTGATCTCCTTGCCGGGGGAAAAGACGGTTTCCGCAATGTGGCCGGGCCTGCACCGTGAAATGAACAATCGCGAGGTATTTCTCAATCGCGTCCTTACCCCGACCTGCCTTATGGGGGGATGGGGGAGGTCCATAAATATCAATCTGATTTTTATATAGGCGCGAGTGTCGAGTTGCTCATCAGGACCCGCAAAAAAACAATGGGCGGAAAAGAATCAGAAAGGACTCGATTATTATGATCCGACACCCTGCCTCTGCCAGGGGCAAAATTTTTTTCCTTTCCGGCTGGGCCATGCTAGCCATGATCCTATCCGTTCTTTTCCCCGTATCGTCGACCTGGGGGATCGAGGACCATTTGGAGTCCGTGCAAAAAGAGATCCAGGGGGTCGAGAAGGCGGTAAGAGAGGTGGTGAAGATAACCCCCCCGGAAGAAGGAAAGAGCGACTTCGTCATCATGCCCATTCCGATCTCCAACCCGACGATCGGGACCGGCCTGGGTTTGGCGAGTATGTTCCTCTATCCGGCGGACAAAAAGTCGCCCATATCGAGCACTACGTTGGGAGGGTTCTATACCAGTAACGAAAGCTGGGGCGCCGGGGTGGCTCAGAAGACCTTTCTGTACGAAGACCGTCTGCGCCTGAACGGTCTCTTGGGGTATGGGAATATCAACCTGGACTTCTACGGAATCGGCTCCGAGGCCGGAGACCGCGGGGTATCGGTTCCCATCACCGAAAAGGGGTTTTTCTTCGTGCCGGAAGTGCTGACTCGGATCGTGGGCCGGCTGTACGGCGGGTTGCGGTATCGGTACCTGAAAATGGAAACCGTCTTTGACCTGAACAATCTGACCAATTACCAGATCGATGTGCCGCCGATCACCGGTACGGTTAAATCTTCCGCGGTGGGTCTGGTGATGAATTACGACAGCCGCGATAATTCCTTCAACCCTTACGGCGGCACCTTTCTCGACGTCAATGCGATTTTTGCCGCCAAGGCCTTGGGCAGCGATTTCGACTATCAAATCTACCAGGTGGCCTATAACCATTACTTTACACTCGCCGACCGGATGGTCCTGGCCTACCGGGCCTTCGGAAAATTCACCGCCGGGAAGGTTCCCATCTTTGACCTGGCTTTTTTCGGCACCCACAATGACCTGCGGGGGTACCCGGGGGGGCAGTACCTGGACAAGATGATGATCGCCACCCAGCTGGAATACCGCTGGCGGTTCTGGAAAAGGTGGGGGATGGTCGCTTTTGCCGGAGTCGGGGAAGTGGCGCCAAAGGTGAGCGAGTTCGCAGCCGGCAATCTCCTCCCCAGCGTGGGGGCGGGGCTGAGATTCATGGTTTCGGAGGCCAACCGGGTGAACATCAGCGTGGATTATGCCCGGGGAAAAGAGGGAGATGGGATCTATTTTTACATTGGGGAAGCTTTTTAGACTGGAGGGGAAGAAAATGAGATGGAGCCTGTGGGTAATGACCATCCTTCTGTCCGCCGGGTGTGCGGGAATCGGGCCGGGGACCGTGGCCCGGGACCGGTTCGATTATACGGCGGCGATTTCCGATTCATGGAAGCATCAGATGCTCTTCAACATGATCAAAATGCGCTATGGGGATGCCCCGGTTTTCCTGGACGTCTCTTCGGTGATCAGCCAGTACCAGATTGCCGGGCAGATTAATTTGGGCGCGACGATCAGCAACAATCCTTGGAGCAGTGTTCAGACTTTAGGAGGGTCCGGGACGTATGTGGACCGCCCGACGATTACCTACAGCCCCGTTATGGGGGATAAATTCGCCCGCAGCCTGATGTCCCCCATCCCTCCCCCAGCCATTCTAAGTCTCCTTCAGACCGGCTATCCGGTGGAAATGGTCTTCCGGACATTGGTCCATGAGATAAACGGGATCCGGAATCGCTATGGAGGGGAAGCAAGGGCTCACCCGGCCGATCCTGAGTTTTATCCTCTCCTCGAGAAAATGCGGAAGATCCAGTCGGCAGGGGCCATCGGGATGAGGTTCAAAAAAATCGACCAAGAAGAAACCGCTCTGATGGTTTTCCGCCCCAAGCGAGATGCAGCGACGGATTCGCTGGTCCACGATATCCGCCAGACCCTGGGCTTGGATTCCAAGGCCAGTGAGTTTCGTGTCGTCTATGGTTCTGTTCCCAGGGATGACCAGGAGATCGCGATTTTGACGAGGTCGATCCTGGAAGTCATCACCGATCTCTCTGCGGATATCGAGGTCCCTGCCGTCCATGTGGAGGAAAAGCGGGTGAACCCCACTTTCGCAAAAACGGCTGCCGGCGACACGATCCCGGCCTTGATTCGGGTCCGGAGTTCATCGGAAAGACCCGGAGATGCCTTCGTTTCGGTTCGCTATCGTAATTCCTGGTTCTGGATCGACGACCGGGACCTGAGGTCCAAGAGAATTTTTTCCTTTTTGATGTTCGTCTTCACCCTGGTGGAGACCGGGGAAAAGGGAACCGCTCCGATTGTAACGGTCCCAACCGGGTAGCGCCCATGCGGCCCGGGTCTTGGGAGAATTGGTTCGCATTCACCAATTTGATCAGCTCATCGCCCTGACCCAGGAAGCGTTGAAGGAGAAGGCAAATGGATAACCTCCGACCGAAAAGGCGAGGGGGCAGTCTCTTGGTTGTGGATGACGACCTGCCCGCCCGGCAGACCCTGGACGCTCTTCTGAGCGGCGAGGGATATGAAGTCAGGTGTGCACCGAATGGGCGAATGGCGTTGATGTTCGCCGGAGAAGATCCCCCCGAATTGATTCTGCTCGATATTCGGCTGCCGGACATGGATGGATTTCAGGTTTGCCAACATCTTAAAGAAGATTCCCAAACGGGTAACATCCCGGTGATCTTCATCAGCGGCCTGGATGAAGTGGTGGACAAGGTCAAAGGTTTTGCGGTCGGAGGGGTGGACTATGTCACCAAGCCTTTTCAGAGCGAGGAGTTGCTGGCCCGGGTGGAGACGCATCTGACCCTCAGACGCCTGCAGGAACAAACCGGGGCCCAAAATGTGCAGCTTCAGGAGGAGATCGCCAAATCCAAGCGGGCCGAGGAGGCGCTGCGGCAGGCGCACGATGAACTCGAGGAACGGGTAAAGGAGCGAACGGCGGATTTGGCCAGCGCCAAAGAGCAGTTGCAGGCGAG
>Ga0315295_10003287_pt1 | contig 13759 bp, 13 predicted proteins | sample YL17G14_0_MG_FD_204453 | JGI IMG/M metagenome (GOLD analysis project Ga0315295, IMG submission 204453) | Sediment microbial communities from Yellowstone Lake, YNP, Wyoming, USA - YL17G14_0 | ecosystem: Environmental > Aquatic > Freshwater > Lake > Sediment | place: USA: Wyoming | collected...
GTTAATAATCATCGTTCTTGCTTCAGCCTCGTCATCCACAACCAATATAACAGGCTTCATGATTTCTGCTCCTTCATCAAGTCCTGAATCTTCTTGATAACAACCTCTTCCAAATAAGAAACCAAAAAAGGTTTGGTTATATACTCATCTGCCCCCAATTCGTTTGCTTTGGCAACCATTTCTTTTTCACCGTGGACTGTTAACATTATCACTCTTATAGTCTTATCGATTCTTTTAATTCTTTCAAGGACATCTAAACCACTCATACCCGTCATGCTGATATCTAAAAAAACAATATCTGGCCTATCGGAATTAACCACTTTCAAAGCCTCTTCTCCACTATTAGCAATGGTGACATAAAATCCTCTGCTATGAAAAAAATTATAAAGTAGGTCCGTTATTCCTTTTTCATCATCTACCGTTAAAAGCTTGATCATATTTTACCTTTTTCTTTCAAAACCTGTCTGATGTATTCTTCTGTAGGTTTGAATTTTACTAGTTTTTCTATATATGAATGGGCACCTAGTCCTATCAATCGCGCCTTGGTTTTTTCATCGACATAAGCACTTACGATAATAAATATAGTATCAGGGTTTATTTGTTTTACTTTATTAAGCACTTCTTCGCCATTCATATCTATCAATAATAGATCGCACAATACAATGTGCGGTTTTTCTTTCTCTGCGACTTCAATACCATAATCTCCCGTACCTGCTTTCAATACGTCATAGCCTCTTCTTTCAAGAAACCATCCAAAGTTATTAACAAATTCAAAATCATCATCTATTAATAAAACCTTAACCTTGTTTGTCATTATTTACCCCTGGGAATTCTAACGTAAGCGTTGTTCCTTCACCAATCTTGCTTCTAGCAGATATCCTTCCATTATTCCGTTCAACAAGTTCCTTGACAATGGCAAGCCCTAAACCAGTACCTCTGCCCTCTGGTTTTGTCGTATAAAAGGCCTCAAAAATCTTATTCAAATTATCTTCTGGAATACCAATCCCTGTATCCGTAATTTGTACATGAACATTTTTTTTAGGTTGTTCTATGGCTGTTATCGTTATAATAGCTTCATCTTTTTTTCTATGCGCATCTTCCACAGCTTCAGCCGCATTTTTAATTATATTGACAAAAATCTGTTGCATATATTCTCTATCAGCCATGATAGGTGGAAGATCTTTTTCTATATTTTTTATAATAGAAATATTTAGGGCTTGTATAGTACTATCTAATACGCCTAATGCTTCATCTACGCTTTCATTGATATTGATAAGTTCCAACTCAGCGTTTCTTCTAGGCTTAGCATATTCAGTAAATTTCGCACTAATTCTACACACTTTATCAAAGGTCATCTGACATCTAGTCAAAAGATCATAGGCATTGCTAAGAACGTCATAAATAGGTATTTTTTGATGATCGCCTTCTTCTCGTGCTATTAAAAAAGCTTGTACTGCTGAACTCATTTTATTAATGGGGGTACCTATGTCATGTTTTATTCCTGCTGCTAATGTACCTATAGTAGCTAATTTCTCTTTTTGTCTTATTTCTTCGAAATTCATCGCATTGCTTAATGCAACACCTAATGCATCTGCTAAAAGTAATAGCACATCTATATCTTCTCGAGTATAATCTTCGTCTGATCTCTTTTTACCGAGTACTAGTATACCTACCATTTCATCATGCATAAGAAGCGGAACAGCTAGTTCCATTTTTAACTTCTTTGTCTCTTCAATAATGCTCTTCGAAAGAAGCGAATCTTTTTCTTGTTGTTGTATATATAAATTGGATTTTGTCTTGTCTAAATATAGAACAAAATTTTTGTCTAATCCTAAAGAAATATCCCTCCAATTTTTGTCGATGCCCACAGAGGCAACCAATTCATATTGTCTTTTTTCTCTGCTAAGTAACAATAATCCACAGCTCTTGATTTTTATAATATTCGATAATCTGTCTACGGTAAGATGGACCAATACATTTATATCTATGACTCTCAATACTTCTTTACTGAAAGTCCTTATAAGCTCTGCGGGATCATATTTTTTTTGGAATAAATATTTATTTGTTACATTTACAAGGACGGTTTCAAGGGGCCTAACAGCAAAAATTATAACCATAGTACTAACGGCTAACCCTAAAAGTCTACCTCCTGCTAATATCTCTTGCGTTAGAAGTGTTATTCCTATGAATATTCCAAATGCAACAGCAAATAGCGATGCAAAAACAAGGGTCTTCTTTATGATTACTTCGATATCCATTAATTGATGGCGGACAATGGCATAGGCAATAGTAGTCAAAGACATAGCTATAAATATAAACCCTAATGGATAAAATTCTATGCCATAATTTACTATAAAATCTGAAGAGGCTGGTATATACAATATCAAAGCCATCAAAACATATTTGATTTGATTATGCCCTAAACGATCGGATGCTAATTTTAAAGCTTTAAATAATATATTCAAACCTTTAACGGTAAGAATGGTAAGCAAGATTAAATAAAAAGGATGAAGTATGCTTGCTTTCGGATAATATCCCCAGAAGAAATTGTAATGTCCTGAAATTAATTTATCTGATAACCAAAGAAAACTTAAAAAGAAAATACCCAACAAATAAGAAATGAATACAAAAGTCTTCTCTTTGTTTTCTTCAAGAAATGAAACCAAAAAATGATAATATGTTATAGGAAGAAAAATAATAAATGTATATCCAAACCGTATTAATGGTGAAATGAATTTAACATTCGGAAATGCGAATAATATAAACCAAGAAAACTGCCAACCAAAGGTAGTAATACATAGCAAGAAGAATGAGGTGTTTGCACGAGATTTAATATTTTGCAAAAATACAAAAAGACCTATTGTTAAAAAAAGTAATGATGTTAAAAGCGGTAGCAAATAATACATTATTTATTTTTTATTTATTTTCAAATCTCTATCACTTAAATTATATCGTGCTTTATATCGCTCTATTTCGTTTATAGGTGTATGCTCTAATACCGACCTCAACAAATGGCCTGGGATTGGAACAAAATGACCTTTAAAATCATCGAATGCTAATTTTTGCCATCCTTCATAAATAATAGCATTTGAATCTTTTTTTTTCATTTTAAAAATAATTTTAAAACTGAATTTTTTAATCTCTTCGGCATGTATACTAATAATTATCTCATCTCCGAAAAAAGCATGCTGAATAAAATGTGAATATTCTTCAGTAGTTAGCATATTAACATTGCCTTTTGAGACTTCCTGCATTATTAATTTCCATTCGGGGACTGTTTTTATCAAAAACTCTTCACGCGCTACACCTTGCCATTTAACATAGTTAGAATAATAGACAACTCCTCCCATAGCATTTGTTTCATTTAAATATACCGTATGTTTATATTCAAATATTTTCCCATGCATAAATGCCGCCTCCTCTTATTTGTTTATCTTGGATTTTAGATAATCCGTCAAATCTTGAACAGTCTTTATATTTACTACTTCTTCATCTGGAATATTGATATTAAATTTATCTTCTAAAACATGATTTATTTCTACAGTATCCAACGAATCAGCTCCTAAGTCGTCCACAAGTTTAGATTTGGGTTTTACTTTTTCTTTTTCTACACCCAATAGATCGGCCAGTATATCAATTACTTGAGATTGTATATCCATAACAACCTCCTTTATTTCTTCACCAATCCCCGCTCTATACACTCCCGCGCTACAGCGTTTGCTAGCTTTCTATTCATTTTTATAAGCTGGTCTTGATCCATAACGTTTTGAATGCAGTGTTTGATGCCTTTCTTTTTTAGTTGCACTTCAAAAATGTCGTTTCTTTCAAATAATCCATGCACAATTATCGAATCAGGCTTAATTTTTATATCCTGAAGAATAAGATCTATCAGACTCAGTATCTGGCCATCATGCATAAAATAGTCGCCAATCAAGACTATATCTGGTTGGTATTCCATGAGGACGGTCAAGACCAAATCTATATCGTCGATTACCTTTACTATATAATCAGCGCCGTTAAGCATTTCCTTATTGTCGAATATAGAGCATAGATATGCGTAGATATGAATATTTGGTTCGATAAAAAGGAGTTTTGCCTTTGGTTTAGCCTTCAACACACCTATTTCTAAATCCTCTATAATTTGTTTTATGCCGAATGCTTCTTTTATTTTGTTGCTCAGCATTCTTAAATCGGCCGGTTTCTCAAAGTAAGCGAAACAGCCAATTTCCTCGATTTGGCTTCGATAATCTTTGGCATGTCCTGTTATTACTATTGGCTTTATGTCTTTATATTTTGTATTTATAATTTCTAATAATTCAAGACCTGCATTGATACCGGCTAAATCTATATCAAGCAATATCACTTGTGGACGTTCTGATTCAATAATTGACAAGGCCTTGTCTTTGTCAAAGGCTCTAATCATATCATAGTCGGGTCCTACCCTCTTCAGGAACGCACTGATAGTAAACGTAACCGAAGGTTCATCATCGACAACTAATATTTTCTTCTTTGCTTCCATTTGCCCTCCTATCTCTTTTTAGTCTTTTCTTGCTCTTCAATCCACTTATTAATGCTTTCTTTCCTGAATCTTAAACGCCTGCCTACTTTGAAGCACGGCATAGTTTTAGACATAGAATACTTATATAGAGTACTTTTTGGTATACGTAAGTATGCGCTAAGTTCATCGATTGTAAATAGTTCGGATTCTTTAGTCATGCCAATTTTTAATTTCTAAAGTTTTCTATAATTTTTCGACGTTTTCAGGCAATTTTAAGTATACCTAATGAATTAAATGAAGTCAAATTCTATATAAAAAATTTTTGACTCGCGCCACTGCAACGCATATGCTAAAAAGAGGAGCAAATATCATATATTTACAGCAACTTCTAGGCCATTCATCGCCAAAAACCACGCAGATATATACCAAGCTATACCCTAATGACCTAATCTGTATATATAATAAATATCATCCAAGAAAAGAAGATTAGGAAAAAAAGAAAGAGAAGAAAGAGGAAGTATAGCTGTGCCTTATGTTGCCTCGGCCAACCCTTGACATCTTTGTATATCTACTATGAACTTCTTCGATGTCAAGGGTGTGCGCGAACTCGTGTAATATGAATTTCTACATTGAATTGCTCGAGTTGGGCGAAGTGAGCGCACTGCCACGAGCTCGTCTGAAGAGAGGTGTCTTTGGTGTGTAGAGGTGAGGGGAAGCGAGTGGCAGGGCGAGGCAGGTGCAGGCACGACGCTTGTGCTTGCGTCAGGCGGCGTGCGACAACACACTTAAAGATGTAAAGTGACGTGTTGGTACTCCTTTAGTTATAAGGGGTTGGGTTAAAGTGAAACGTCCCCATAGATATTCATAGATATTTTTACCTTCCCCTATCCTGCATTGTATTCCATACCAATACTATTTCCTCAATGCGGGATAGATAGATACCACCTTACACCAGCTAGTCCTACTTGGCGGGGATAGGGATTAGGAGTAGTTTAGCACTTGGATTTAGTAAGGGTGGTGCAGGAGCGTTTGATTGGGACTTAGCTTGGCAAGGGGTTATGGACGGCCTAAAAGCCGGGATTACCAACGTAGCTCTCCAATGGGCTACACAGGAATTAGGTTTGAGTCCTCTCGTAGGAGCGGTGGCTTCAAATGTTATAGGTTCAAGTTTAGAAGCGTTGTTAAACCATAAAGATGTGTTTATGAATGTTACTAAGCGTGCAGGCGAAGGCATTATGGCTTTATTCACGCTTGGAGGCGTTGGGACGGATCCGTGGGCACAAGCCGTTTATATATCAAAGGTATTGGACTTTTCTAAACTTGTGAGAGAGCAGGGGCTTCTGTATGCAATGGAAACCTATGCCACAAGCATATTCCACCAGCAAACAATCGATATGATAATAAAAGAAGGCGGTATCCTTGATATGGTAACAGGAAGATCTGAAATAAGAATTAACCCTGCAACCGGCAAAGAGATGAAACGGCTCTGGGTAACATACGCAAAGAAATATTATGCCGATATTGATATGGAGACGGGAAATCTTATAGAGAAATTTGTTAATATCGATGGCGTAGATGTTCTTATAACACAGAAATATAAAACCGATCAGAACGGCAAGATAACATTGGATAGAAGGGTTGAAAAAGAAACGTATCCGGATGGCTTTGAGCGTATAACCGAATATAACGCAAAAGGAGAGCGTATAAGCGTAACCTTTAACAAAGACGGTTCTGAGCATGAGCTTGTAGAATATAAAGGTAAGATAGGACTGGATGATAAAGGTAATCCCATAAACGGTATATTAACCGACAAACAAACAGGCAATAAGATATATTTTGAAGACGGGAAAATAGTAAACGTCAAAAACGTATATGAAGGTCTCGGGCTTGATATGGATGGTACTTCGTTCTTATCTTCAATATATCTGAATTCGACTCTGGATACAGGCGAAACTGTAGTGAGGTTAAACACCCTGAATTCTTTAGGAAGCGAAGTTTCAAATGCTGATTCATATCTGTATGATTCGCGATTTATTGAAATGCTTAATATAGCCCACCAATATGCTTCATCCGATGGTAACATGGATCTTTCTGCGTTTGGTGACTACGGCTATTGGGATTCATTTGAAGATTTAGCGGATCGGTATTATGGGTGGTCTTACGAGCTGTATGATACGCTGGGGCCTGTATCTATCGAGGAATCTTCAACCTATGATAGCATTTTAAATTCCATAGAGAAACAGTCATTTATAGATCAATTAAAAGATAATATCTATGAAATGAACTCATTTTTTGATTTCTGTGGCCAGATGGCTCTAAAGGCAAAAGGTGTTATAACGGAAGTAGCTCCTTCAATGTTTGCTATGATTAAAGGATTAGGAGCATGGGAGCAGGATGCCTATGCCTTTTCTAATGTAGCCACAGAAATAAAATATAACGGAATCAATTTCCTTGACAAGGCATATGGTTTCGTGACAGGAATAGGCGACTTAGTTTCAGAGAAAACAGATATTCTAAAAGATAGCTTTTGGAATGGATTAAAACAAGGCGTGAGCAGCTTCTCACCTTATTTTGATTTTCTCAAAGGTTTTGCGGGCGACCTTTATGAAGTAGCACAAGGTGGAACTAACCTAACAGTTGATTACCTAAAATCTCTCGGGAGCACTACATGGTCGGAAATAAAGACGATATCCGGGGAACTGAAAAACGTAATCGGAGAATACCTGTATTTATCGAGCTTAGAGCTTAGCCATCCTGAATTGCCTTTTGGCCAGGCCACATTACTCAATCTCATAGGTGGCGATTCTAACGCATGGCAGAGTTTGCAGAACATTGGGAATAGCGCGTTTGATATCGTAAACAGCTTCTATGATATTTCCAATGCGTTCGTAAACGACACCATTGATTATTCAACGAGCTTACATGATTATATAACGAACTCTGTCTGGTGGCAAACCGTGGAATATGGTATAATTAACACTGCGGATGATCTTAAGAATAAATTTTGGACAGCAACAGACTTAGCCATCGGTTTTCTGACAGATAATAAGGATACCTTTATATCTGCTCTTTCATATGTTACCAATTACTTAATGTATGGGCAACAAGGATTCTATGAAGATATTATAGCTATAGGCAATACTGTAGGTATTGATTTTTGGACAAATCCAAAGAAATTTCTCTCGGACCTAGTAGCACATTCAGATGTTTATTACAATATTTCAGGTAATGTTGCAGTAGTTGATATGCAGCTTGAAGTTCTTCATTGGGAAGTTGCCCTAAAGTCTTATCTCAATAGCCAAACGATAGGACTTTTAAGCCAAATTACTGGTGATAATGTTGCGTGGTATAGTTCGACAAATAATGGCGCATATAAAATTGCCGCTACGTTTATACAGCAGCCAAATGTAAACCTGATTTGGTCACCAGGTATTAATGTTACTTATGAGGACGCAACAATTGCCGAAGATTTTGTAAGACAACTCGGATCAAGCATAGATGGTAAAAAGGTCGTTGTAGCCCATAGTGCTGGTGCCGATTCAGCAATACGATCAATGCTCTTGCAAAAAGCAGACAAATATGTATTAATGTCACCACGTTGCGCCCCAGCTACGCTAGAAAGATATGCTAGAGAAGCAGGAGTAGATATGAAAGATATTGTCGTAGTATATGCACAAAAAGATTATCCGCATTGGGGGTTACATCCTTTTTCAGGATATCAATACCCCCCAGTTGATGGATGGAACTATGTTTATATAGAGAGAGACTATACACAGCCTATTGATAATAAATTTGGAGCTGGTCATGGTACTCCTGTTGACGCATTGCAAAATAATCATGAGTGTAAGATGAATGTAAATGGAAACGAATATGATAAGACTCAATTGGCAACTGTAATAGGAGATCTTCTGCAAGATTAAACAAAATGAATCCCATATTTAAAAAGACGGCCTTCGCTATAATTGTAATATGCATCTTGTTTTTATACGTGATATTTCCACATAGATATGTAGTTGAATTTTACGATAGCTTTATGGGGTTTACTGATTTGGGGTATGCCAAAAGAAGCGCCAAAGAATGGAGGCAAAAATCATCTAATTTTCTATATTTTCAAATCATTATCCCTAATAGCTCAGGAAGAAAAGGGCTTGCGCTCGATATTTTGTCTGATAGAAAAGACAAACGCATATTACCTATTTTAAAAGACTTTCTTATTAAAGGCGATTCAAATTTAAACTATGTAGCAATGCTTTGTCTAATTAAATACGGCAAGAAAGAAACAATCCCAATTTTAATGAATATAGTAAATCAGTATAAAGACATGAAATTTTATCCTGGTGATGAAACATATTGGAAAGACTATGATAGGTATTCTGATGCACTAACAGGATTAGCTATGCTAAAGTATGAACCGGTGTATAAGATAGCTTTAAATTTGGCAAAAAGCGATTCTGCTTTAGAAAAACAACTTGCGTATAACGGATTGCTTTATTATTATGATAACCATTGGCAAGAAGTGCTTTCGCTTTATGAAGCAGTACTGAAATCACAGGTAGATGTCAAATATTTTAATTTGGGCGCAGTTAAAAAACTAGGTCGTCCAGAAGCAATACCTGCACTCAAAGAATATGCAAAACGCAACCCCCTTCGTAAGAACGAAACCGAAGAAGTTATTAAATACCTTGAATCGTTAAAAAATATTAAAATGGATTAAAGAATGAGAATCAAAATGCTATACTACACTTTATTTTTATGCTTAATGTGTAATGCTACGGTGTTCACCGCTCAAAAAAGTAACGTAAAAACTAATGAAACCGTTGATATTATACCTGGTGAAACGCCCAAGGCATATGTGAGCAATAAATTAGGCAACCCGACTAGAGTTGAAAAAACTACTAATGGTGAAACATGGTTTTACGATAATTTTGAAATAAATATCGCTGGGAAAGATGAGGTTGTTACTAATGTTATAAAACTCAATAAGGAAGGTGTCGTTAAGGAAACTTTTTTACAAAGGAAGGCTACGCAACCTGAAGAAAAAGCTTTTAAAGGAGAAATGAACGCCATGGATTCAATGGCAGCTTTTAACGAGGGTATGAAGTATAAGCGCAGGGAAATGTATAAAGAGTCAATTCCATATTTCAAAAAATCAATTGAACTAAACCCTGATTTTGGTATGGGATATATAGAATTAGCTTATGCCTATCAATCAACCAATGAAAACGATTTAGCGATAGAGAACTACGAAAAAGGAATATCTCTCAAGGCAGATTTTATGCCTGCTTATGTAATGTTAGCTCAGCTATACATGCAAAAAGGCGATGCGCGGACGGCCTATCATTACGCAAAGGAAGCCCAGAGATTAGACCCAACGAATAAGGCTGTCAACGAAATGGTTCAAGCTTTCGAGAAGAAATTTGGAACTGCTATTGCCATGGAAAAAGAAGCAAAGGAAAGCGGTCATCATGTTAATGTGAAACAGTCGGGAAATTTGGTTTTTGTTGGGCCTCAATATTATGAAGAAGGAAAAGTACCCATAACTCCACTTGAACAAAGAATAGTTAATGAGTACGAACGACTGATAAAAGAAATAGAAGCAGAAAACTTAACAGATGATCAAGAGAGATTAAAGCTTCAAAACAAGGTGAAAGAGTGGGCAAAAAAATATAATATGACCGAAGAAAATTTCACATACATGCTCTTAAAAATTCAATATCGCGAAATCCCCCCAGATAGCTATATCCCGCCGTCCGAAGAATAATTTTTTTAGCCAATTTTCCCACCTAAAATTTGTTTTTTTTAAATTTGTTAGGTATACTTCTATTTACATACAAAAACATCCAAATACACTTAAATTATAGAAAGGTGATCGAATGCGCGATACAGGTATTTTTACAATAGATGAAGTCAGTCAATATCTGAAACTAACGAAAGGAACCATGTATAAGCTCTGCCAGTCTCGTAAAATACCATATTTTAAGGCAGGAAAACAGCTTAGGTTCAAAAGAGATAGTATTGACAAATGGATAGCAAGAGAAGAAAAAAGAATGAAGTGTATAAAACGTAAAGTGATGGAATGAATCAATTGAAGGACAGGACTATTTAAGTAAAAGTTAATAACGGATTACGAATGCTATGGATGATAAAGGATTTAGATTATCAAAGAAGAAACTTGCAGATTTCGTTGCTAAAGAATGTATTAAGCAAGGGCTAGTGAAGATGTAATGGGGCAAAGTCTATGGACCGATTAATGGATTTTAAAGAAACAATGAGGTATCTTAATACCTCACAAGCTACTTTATATCGGTGGGCTACCAATGGTACAATCCCCGCTATTAAGATGGGCAGGCGCTGGCGATTCAAAAGAGAGCGTATAGATAAATGGCTTGATGAACATGAAAATAGTAAAAAGAAGTGATTCAGTTCTGCAATCAGAATTCTATGGACGATGACGGATTCAGAGTACCAAATAAAAAACTCGACTATTTTGTAGCGAAGGAATGAATAAAACACGGGTTGGTTAAATAAAATACAACTAATCTCATAAAAGGAGCAGAATAAAATGGAAAAAATTATACGCATCCCTCATGATGCAAAAAGAAACTATAATGACGAATTCGTTGAAGAAAGGCGAAAATGGCTAAGTGATATTACAGGCGTAGAGTTATCTCATATCTCTCATTATTCTATTAAAGAAGTAGATGTCCAAGGAAATGTTGAAAATTTTATTGGAGTTGCCCAAGTACCGATTGGACTAATGGGTCCTTTAAAAGTTAATGGTGAATATGCAAAGGGAGTATATTACGTACCATTTGCTACTACTGAAGGAGCAATGTTATCGACATATCAAAGGGGGGCAATTGCCATAACAAAGGCGGGTGGAGCAAAAGTAAATGTAATTAAAGACGAGAATTATTTAGATCCTATTTTTGTTTTGGAAAATTTAGAAGAAGCGCAAAGCCTTGTAAAATGGATAAATGAAAATTTTGATTTACTAAAAGACAAAGTAAAAGAAGCCACCGGGCACGGTGAGTTATTGAGTATAACTCCATTTATAATTGGAAGACGAGTTGCTTTGAGAGTTTCTTATTTTACTCAGGACGCAATGGGAGCCAATATGATCGGAATTGCCACTGAAAAATTATGCAATTTTATAGCACAAAATGTTAAGGTCGAGAAATACCTTCTTAGGTCTAATTTATCGTCTGAGAAAAAAGCCTCTGGAGTTAATCTTTTGTTTGGTTATGGAAAGGAGGTTATTGCGGAGGTTATCCTTCCAAAAAAAGTTGTCAATAGACACTTGAATTCATCTCCAGAAGCCATCCATAGTGCATGGCATTCTTGGGCCTTGGGTACTTTTCACGCTAATATGGTAGGAGCAAATGCACATTTCGCAAATGGATTAGCAGCTATTTTTATTGCATGCGGACAAGATGTTGCGCATATAGTAAATGCAAGCGTTGGTATAACTATGCTTGAGATGACAAAATCAGGCGATTTATATGCAGCTGTAAAATTGCCAAATATTATCGTCGGTACAGTAGGCGGAGGAACCGCATTGGGTACGCAAAAAGAGGCGCTAAAAATAATCGGATGTTATGGCAAAGGTAAATCCAAAAAATTTGCAGAAATTATTGGTGTGACACTTCTTGCGGGAGAAGTTGGAATATGTGCAGGTATAACAACAGATAAATTTCTAGATCCCCATAAAAAAGCACGGAAATTCACGAGAGAAAAGGCATTTAATCAAGAGGATATGTCCGAATGAATCTATTTGCCTTATCGGGATTATTAACCGGAATTACAAGTACAGCCATAAGTCTTTTTGTTTTGCTGAAACAGCATCGAAGTTTTGTCAACAAAGCATGGGGTGTATTTGCAGCCTCCGTAGCTATCTGGGGGTTTGGATGCTATAAGATGGTGTCTACGTCGATCGAAGAAGAAGCCTTCTTGTGGTATCGTCTTGCTCATATAGGTGTAACAATTATACCTATTTTTATATATCAATTTATTTTTGTTTTCTTGCGACTAAAAAGAAAACAGATTCTAATCGCAGTGTATTTTATTGGCAGTATTTTCTTCCTATCCAATTTTTTCGATCTATATAGTAGTTTTTTCTTTCCCGGCACAGCGAGATATCTGATGATTGCTCATATGAAATGGATATTCAGTTCATTTTATATGGATACCCCTCCTGGGCCTATGTATCCTTTTTTTGTTTCTTTTTTCTTTATAATAGTTGCTATTGTTTACTATGAACTTTCCAAGGCGATAAAAAGTACAACCGGCAATCGAAAAACACAAATAAAATATTTCTTTTTTGCAACAATTGTAGGATTTATAGGAGGAGGGACAAGCTTCTTGCCTGTATTTGGAATCAATGTTTACCCTATAGGAAATTTTGCAACGGCAATTTGGCCATTGATAATTACTTACGCCATTATTAACTATCGTTTAATGGATGTTAGAGTATTTTACAGAAATATTGTCTTTGGAATGATTTATTTTCCAGTATTAGCTATTCCATTCTTCATAGTGGTCTTCTTTAAAAAGGTAATTATGGATTTTTTTGGACCGCACTGGTGGCTTGTGCCAGCTCTTTCAGAAGTTATCTTAGCTCCCACTCTTCTATACATCCATTTGTATATCAGTGAACAATATGACAAAAAGTCTCAGCAAGCACTTATGGATATATACGGAGATTTATGGCGCGTGCAAACAATAGATAGATTATCATCTGTATTGGTAAGTCATATACATAGAGCCATAGGTGCAAACTATGTTGCACTATATTTGATAGATAACGACCATTACGTCCTAAAAGCAAATGAAGGTTCTATAAAAAAAAAGCAAACCTATACTCATGAAATTAATAGAAATAGTACATTAATAAATCGATTAGTAAAAATGAATGAACCGATTGTTCTTGAAGAAGTGCAAGCAAAGATGCAGAGTACGAATTCCCCGGATCTGAAAGATATTGAACCACAGATGAATCTGATTAGCGCATCCATTGCTATACCGATATGTTATAGAGGGGATCTTGTGGCTCTCATAATATGTGGCGACAAAAAAACAAGAGATCCATATACAAACAAAGATATAAAATTTTTTATTGGGCTTGCCGATAATCTATCGTTAGCATTAAAAAATGCTCAATTTTATGAAAAATCCAGTAAAGAAATTGCGGAAAGAAGCGAGCAAAAAGGTATCGACAAGACTTCCATTGGAGCCGCCCATCAAATGAAAAATATATTAGCG
>Ga0315295_10003289_pt1 | contig 13754 bp, 11 predicted proteins | sample YL17G14_0_MG_FD_204453 | JGI IMG/M metagenome (GOLD analysis project Ga0315295, IMG submission 204453) | Sediment microbial communities from Yellowstone Lake, YNP, Wyoming, USA - YL17G14_0 | ecosystem: Environmental > Aquatic > Freshwater > Lake > Sediment | place: USA: Wyoming | collected...
CGAGGCCCTCCGGAACGAGCCTTGGGTCCTGGAGACTTCGATCTTCGGGACGTCGCTTCATGTCAGCGTCGCCGACGAGGAGGAAGGCCGGGGGCTCATCCGGGAGCGGCTGGCCAAGGAAGGAATTTTTCCTGAGCGCGTTGATCGGATCGTCCCGTCGCTCGAGGACGTCTTCATTCATAAGATCGAGGAGCAGTCCGGACACCGAAAAACGGGGGAGACCAGGGCGTGAGGACCCTGCCGATCGCGTTTGTCAGACCGGTGATGCGGAAGGAATTCCGGCAGATCCGGAGGGACTCGCGGTCGCTGATCTTCATGATCTTCCTCCCGGCCTTCCTGCTCATCATGTTCGGCTTCGCCCTGAACTTTGACGTCAAGCATATCCCCCTTGCGGTCGTCGACCAGGACGGCAGCCGAACGAGCCGGGACCTCATCGAGAAGTTCCGGACGACGGAATATTTCGATATCCGGTCGGTGCTCGATAGGACAGGCGAGGTCGACGGCCTCATGGCCCGCGATAAGATCCGGGCGGCCCTGATCATTCCAGAGAGATTTTCCGAGGACCTCCTGGCCGAACGGAGTCCTTCCGTACAGTTCCTCATTGACGGTGCCAACGCCATGAGCGGTACGACGGCCGCCGGCTACGCTGCCTCCATCCTGTTGAGCTATTCTCAAAGGGTCACGCTCGAGGCCATGGCGAGGCGCAGACCCGGGGGGCCGATGCTCCCTCTCAAGACCGAGGTCCGGGTCTGGTACAACCCGGAGCTCAGGAGCGCCAAGTTCCTTGTGCCTGGGCTCATGGCCTTCATCCTCATGGTGACCCTGACCACATCGACAGCTTTCTCCATCGTCCGCGAGAAAGAGCGGGGGACCATGGAGCAGATCTATGTTTCGCCCCTCCGGCCCACCGCCCTCATCATCGGCAAGATGATTCCCTATATCCTTATCTCCCTGGCTTCGGCCCATATCGTCCTGGCCCTCGGCTGGGTCCTGTTCGGCGTCGCCGTCAAGGGGAGCTATTTCTTGCTTCTCCTGACCATTGTCCTGTTCCTGATTTCCGGGCTGGGGCAGGGGATCCTGATCTCCTCCATCACCCGAACTCAGCAGGTTGCTTTCCTCATCTGCGTCTTGACGACCATCCTGCCGACCTTCATCCTCTCGGGTTTCGTTTTCCCTGTCAGGAATATGCCTCGCGTCATCCAGGCGATCACCTACCTCATCCCGGCCAAGTATTTTCTGGTCGCCCTCCGGGCGATCATTCTCAAAGGCGTGGGTTTTGCCGCTTTCTGGGACCAGATTCTTTTTCTGGCCGGGTTTGCCATCGTGATCCTGCTGTTGAGCGTTGCCTCGATACGCCGGAGCACGGAGGGCGGCAGGCGGAGGGGGAGGGCGCGGTGAAGGTCATCCTGTCCATCCTCTGGAAGGAGTTCCTCCAGCTCCGGCGCGACCCGAGGCTCTTTCCGGTCATTTTCATATCACCCATCCTTCAGCTCATTCTCCTCGGGTATGCCGCGAACCTCGACGTCAAAAACATCCCCTCGGTCATCTGCGACCTGGATCGTTCGACGGCGAGCCGCGGGTTTCTCGGCGATTTCGTCAATTCCGGCTACTTCTCGGTTGAGGCCCGGGTGGATAGGATGGAGGAGATCGACCGCTACCTCGACCATGGCGACGCCTCCATGGCGTTCGTCATCCCCCGGGGGTTTGGCGACAGTCTTGCCGGCGGGAAGGAAGCCTCGGTCATGCTCATCGCCGACGGCTCGGAGAGCCAGTCAGCCTCGATCGGCGTCAACTACGCGACGTTGATCGCGGCGAATTACACGCAGAAGATCATCTTCGAGTCCTTTAAGCGGGCCGGGGGACTCGGCCTGAAACCCGTCCTGGTCAAACCCGAGCTCCGGGTCTGGTATAACCCGGAGCTCAAGAGCCGGAATTTCATGGTGCCCGGCGTCCTCGGTCTCATCCTGATGATCATGACGACCACGCTGGCGTCCCTGGGCATCGTCCGGGAGAAGGAGTCGGGGACGATGGAACAGCTGATCGTGACGCCGATCCGCCCCTACCAGCTTATCATTGGGAAACTCCTGCCGTTTGTCCTCATCGGGCTCGTGGACACGACGTTCGTCATCTCCGTGGCCAGGGGCTGGTTCGGCATCCCCGTCCGGGGGAGCATCGCGCTCCTCTTCGCCCTGTGCCTGGCCTTCATGCTCAACACGCTGGGCATCGGTCTTTTCGTCTCGACGATCTCCAGGACCCAGCAGCAGGCCATGCTGACTTCTTTGTTTTTCATCATGCCCCAGATCGTGCTCAGCGGATTTGTCTTTCCGATCGAGAATATGCCCAAGTTCTTCCAGTACCTGACGACGGTCATTCCCATCCGCTATTTCTTTGTCATCATCCGCGGCATCATGCTTAAAGGCGCGGGCTGGCCGGAGCTCTGGAACCAGGCGGCGGCCCTGATGGGCCTGGGAACGGTCATCCTGACCCTTAGCGTCGCCCGCTTCCACAAGAAGCTGGATTAGTTGAAGGGCGGAGGTAACTGGAAATTGTTTTTATTGCTTGACATATAGTGAGGGTGGGCTGATAATTATTAAAGATTCCATTTATCGGGAGGGAAGCGGAAATGGAAAAAAGTCGTAGTATCAGCGTTCTTTTTTTGGCGCTCTTTTTGGCGTGGGTTCCGTCAGGCCTGCTCTCGCAAACCAACCCAGCTCAGACCAACCCGGCTCAGGCCAGCCCCCCAGCCAAACCCCCTGCCAGTAGTGCATCCGACTACTGGTCGAATTTCAAGTTCGAGATCAGCACGTCGGTCAGCTACCAGCAATCTCTTATCAACAGTTCTTACTTCCATCAATACTCGCCCCCCTTTCTTTCGGGTGCCTATGAAAGCCTGGGTGAGGAAACGGTCAAGGTGCGGGGAGAAGAGGGGTGGGGATTTAACATCGGTGTCGGCTATTTCCCGTCAACTAATCTCGGGATCCAATTTCTCTTCGATTATGCGAAGCCCAAGCTGTCCGGACAGAGCACACCGTATGACGTCTGGTTGAATTATGCGTTGACCTTTGATGCCACTCCTCCTTACCCCAACATTTTCGAGTACACGTATCAGTGGCCCGAGACGGCCGGGGACCTCACGGAGATGGGTTTTAGCTTGAATGGAGCGTTCCGGCTGCCGATTTCCAAGAAATTGGCCTTCCTGCTGTCGGGCGGACTGACCTATTTCCATATCGACGGCAAGGCCACCGGGGTAGCCTTCTCCTATTATTGGTGGGAGGATGGCTGGTTCAAGGGCCGCACCTTTGACGTCAAGTACAAGATCGGAATGATAGACAAGCTGGGGTTCAATCTGGGCGCCGAGCTCAACTGGGTGCTGTTCAGCAATATGTGTTTCGTCCTGGACGCGCGCTATTTCGGCTGTCCTTCGGAGACGCGGCAGATGGAAATCATCAACGAAGGCCTGGTCACGCGCCCGTCCCCGGCCTTTCAGGAGATTCTCTTTGAGAGGATTAAGGAGCTGATGAACCTCCAAGATCTGACCGTCAACCCCTCTTTTTACAGGATCAACATCGGGCTGAAATATCTGTTCTGACGGATCGGCCATCGAGCCGCGCCCACGGAATCGAAAAAGCAAGAGCCCCGGCGGGTGAAATGCCTGTCCGACCCTGCCGGAAACCGGGGGAAAAAAAATAGGCTGGGATTACTTTCAGGCTGCGGTACGCCGGAACGACCACTTTCCCACTGGGCTCCGCCTCTGAGCAAAACCTCCTATTCTAGAAAATAGGACATTTGTCTACAGACAGCAAAGGGTTCTCCGCCTATATTGAGCCTGTCGAGTTCCTTTTTGAGAACATCCTTCCGGCGGTCCGCCGCTCGAAGGCCGAAAGGAACAGCATCACGATTATAGGGAGGAGGTAAGGAGACCGATATGAAAAAAATCGTCCGGCTCATGGCACGTCCGCTTGTCGGGGTTCTTGTCCTGGTGATGGTCGGGGGGGCGGGGGCGGCCCAAACCCCGGCCGACCAAACCGGGTTTCAACTCCTGGAACGTCTGGTCGTCGCCATGGTCAAGGCCGTAGCGCCCGGCGGGGGCTCTGCGGATTTCGGCCAGAACATCCTTCTTTTAGCCAAGGATTTGAAGTCGGCCCGGGAAGCGAAGCTGGTGGATGATCTTTTTGCCGTCCGGTATTCGCGGCTCTTGAGCGCCGTCCGGCAGGCGGTTATCCAGGACCCCGAAGTCCTCTATTGGCCGATGTACCGATTCACCATGATCGATTTTATCGAGGAGCGCACAGGGCAGATGCCCGACTGGGACGACCTCGTGTTTATGGTCAACGATCACGGCGGGTCGGGAGTCGGATTGGGGGCTCTCTCGGATGCGATCATGTCCGAAGTCGTCAGTCTTCACATTCATCTGGAGAACCTGGCGAGGAGGCCGGAAATCCTCAAGAGCTATATAGAGAAAGGCATGAAAGGAATGAAAGGCTCGTGAATAAGACCTGTGCTTCGAAAAGAGGCTGGGATGCGTAACCAGAAGAAGATGGCATTTATTGGCATGGTGCTCGCGGTCGTTGTTTCAGCCGCGGGCCACACGGGGATAATCAAAAGAGTCCTCAGTGGGGATCTCGTCCAGATAGGCGACACGTTCGTCGCCCGGCTCACCGGGATTGCCGCCCCCTCTCGGGACGAGGGCATCGGCTACGAAATCTATGACTTCACCAAGAGGGAACTCGAGGGCCAAACAGTAGCCCTGTTCACATGGACAACCGACAACACGGCAGCGGGCATTGTCCACGACGAGAAGGGGTATCCCTTTGTCCGGATCTTTTACGGGGAAGGGGCCTCGGTGAGTTTTAATGAACTTTTGTTGAAGAGAGGTTACGCCCGCGTCGACCTCCAATACCTCCCGGACGATTTGAGGCATTACATCGATCTGGAGAAGGAAGCCCGGGAAAAGGGCTTGGGGATCTGGAAGAAGCGCTGAGCTTCGTCGAGGTGAAAGCGGCGGCACGCTGGATAAAGGGCATGATTTATAAGGAGGAGGTCCTGATGGGCAAGTCCCCCAGATATCTGGTTTTGGCCGCGATGGTCTGCTTTTTCCTGGGAGGCCTTTGGGCCGGGCATTGCGCTTCTGGAAGCTCCGGAGAGAAGATTTGCTACGCCCTGGAGATGAACGGACAAGTCTTCGGATACGTTGAGTTGAGCATCTTGAATATCAGGGAGAAAGGCCGGCCCTTGATCCAACTGAAGGAGAGGGTGGAAAACCGCATCTCGGCCTTGGGTGTCGCTGTCGAAACGCAAGGCTGGTCGGAATACCGGGTCGATCCGGAAACGGGGCGTTTTTCTTTCTCTGAAGAGTTTATTGATACAGGAAGCCTCAAATTCCACATCACCGCCTCCATCGAGGGGAACGCGGCCCGGATCAACCTTCAGCCCGGAGGAGGGGAGAAGGTGGTTTCCTTGCCGGAAGGGGTTCTTTTAGAAAACCAATACTATTTCCCTCACCTCCTGAAGGATTCCGGCAAAGACGACCTGAAGCCTAGGGTCTATCAAATCCTTGACGTGCTCGACCGGAACATCCACAAAGTGACGGTCACGAGGAAGGGACCAGAGCCCGTTCAAATCGCGGGAAAGACATACCGGGCGATCATCCTCGAGTCCCTCGACCATGACATCGGCCTGAAGTTCCGCCAATGGATCAATGCGGATGATGGGTATCTGCTCAAATCGGAAGGGCCGCGAAGCACTCAATGGCTCGCGGACGAGTCCATCAAGGACAAGCTTCAGCGGGTCAACATCGACAATCACCTGTTTGCCCGGGCCGGGGCGGCGATCTCGGACATTCCGGCCCTCTCTTACCTTAAAGTCCGGGCGAAACTGGAACCGGTCGGGAACTGGATCACGCCGGACAGCCTCAGAGCCTCCGGACAGAGCTTCGATGGCACGGTCGAGGACAACCGGATCGAAGGCGTCTTTGAGGTTCGTCATGAAAAGTACGACGGCCGCAAGGCCCCGCCTTTCCCACCGAATTTCGGCGGTGATGCCGGGCTCAGACGATTCCTGGCGCCCGAGGATTTCATCGAATCCGACGATCCCATGCTCATCCAAAAAGCCAAGGAATTGACTTCCGGAGCCAAGGATTCCTGGGAGGCGGCGAAGCGGTTGAGCCGTTGGGTGGCTGAGGAGATCGGCTACGATATCCCGGGTGGAGCTTCTGCCCGGAATACCTACGATGTCAGGGAAGGTGAATGCGGCGCCCATTCCCGCCTCTTCGCCGCATTTTGCAGGGGCGTGGGGATCCCGGCCAGAGTGGTTTGGGGATGCATGTATGTCCCCAACCTCGGCGGGAGTTTCGGCCAGCACGCCTGGAATGAAGTTTATATGGGCGAGATCGGTTGGATCCCGATCGACACAACGGCGCGGGAAGTGGATTATGCTGACTCCGGGCACATCCGCTTGGGCCTCCTTTCCTCCGCGCATGTCGCCTTGAATCCCAAGCAGATGGAGATCCTGGATTTTCAGGCCGGAGCTCAAAGTCGTGCGGGACTTCAGGGCCCTGTGGATACGAAGAAATATCAGCCGTATCTCGGTGCCTATAAGGGACGCCGCGGGGTCATCACCGTTTCCCTCGAAAACGGCGGCCTCTGCCTGACGCTTGCCGATAATCGTGTGTTCGGGCTTCGAGAGCCCGATGAGAAGGGGGAATGGCTGTTCAAGCTGTCGCGGGATATCGGGGTGACCTTTGAGCGGGGCCCAGCCGGACGGGTCGTCGGGCTGACTATTCTCAACCGCGTCCGTCTGCCGAAGAAAGGGGAAGCGCAAGACATTCCGGACAGCGTACCCGAAAATATCCGGCCTTATCTCGGACAGTATTCCATGCCGATGCAGAGGCAGGAGATTATGGTCGCCTATGATAACGGTCACCTGGCCGTCCATATCCCGGGCCTGGGTGTCCGGGTGCTCGACAGCCCCGATGCGCAAGGCCTCTGGGCCGGCAAGCCGGGGGACGACCGGTTCTCCTTCATCATGGATGATTTCGGGCGAGTCAGCGCCATGGTCCTCATAGAAACGGTCCGCAACACAAGGGTTGATTGACCGATCATCCGGCTGAAAACGGTGGGCATCGGGAATCATGAAAGGAGGGCAATGAAAATGGCCAAGTCAGGAGTGGGGTTTAGGATCTGGACGGCGGCGCTCTCTGTGTTCGTCGCCCTGCTGCTGTTTCCAAACATCGTCCGCCAACACGGCGTTGGGAAGTCCCTGGTCATCACGGTCCTTGCCGTCGGAGCCATCTGGATAATGTACTTCGTCATAGGCCGGGTAATCGACCGGGTCGTGGCGGAAGAACTGAAGAGGAAAAGCCGGGAGAAGTAGGCTGACGATCGGTAGGCAAAGGGACAATCCTGACCTTCGAACTCAGCCCTGGATTTCTCACGAGAATTCCAGCCTGCGCCACGGCTCCCTTCCGATATTGAACTCGAGGATGCCGGAGAGGAGAGACAATGATGAAGCATCGGCCAAGGAAGGCATTCAACGTTTTCATCCTTATGGCGTTCGCGTCGGCTGCGGTTCTTATCTGCTGTCGGCAGACGCCTGATTTCGAGGCCCTCGAACGACAGATCCTGGAGCTTCACCGGCAGACCATCGATGCCCACTGGAAAAAAGACGCGGGCTTTTTCACAAATCATATGGCGGACGACTATTTTGCCGTCCAGAATGGGGAGATACGCAGACCTGCTAAGGCCGAGATCGCGGCGGAATACGAGCACTACCTGACCACCACAACCTTCAAGGAATACAGGGACCTTCGGCCGCCGATCGTCGGGTTCTCGAAGGACGGGTCCATCGCCTGGTCCATCGTGCAGGCCAAAGTGGCGGGCCGGGACCGGGACGAATCCGGCGCGGAAAAGGAGTTTGACCTGACCTGGGCATGGATCACTCTTTATGGAAGAAAGGACGGCCGGTGGGTTTGGCTGGGGGAGGCCTCAAATTTCAAGCGGCCGTCATAACGGTATCGATGTTCGGTTTCCTTAAAGAGCGACACAGAGCAGTGTCCACGGTTATCTGAGGCAGGGCCGACAATGAGAAATAAGACGAATGATTTTTGGGCGATTTTGTCCGATAATGATCTTCGTGCTTCGCTGACCAAGAGGAGAGGGTGCATGCCGAGTTTCCAGCGATTCCCAAAGTGCTCCAGACGGGTCGGGCTGAGTTTGGCAGTCTTATGGGGGGGCTTTCTTTCAATGGCCGTTGCTTCAGGCGTGGCCGAGCCGGACCCACAGCTTGACCAATGGCCGGGTCGTGATATCCTGCAGCGCTTCAATCCGAGGAATTCCTCCGGAGCCTTCGGCTGCACCATTGTCATGGCGGCCCGCAACGGGCTTGTCCTGGCTGGAAACAACGAGGACCGCAATCATCCGAAGACCATCGTGACCTTTCTCCCCGCCGCGGGAGACTATTACGGCCGGGTGGTGTTCGGTTATGACGACATGCCCGTCCAGGGCGGGATGAACGATCAGGGACTCTTCATCGACGGAAATTCGCTCAGTCCGACCGGCTGGAAGCCCGACCCCGGCAAGCCGACGTTCAGGGGAATGGTCCTGATGGTCCTCCTGGGAACATGCGCGACCTGCGAGGACGTCAAGGCGTTCTTTGAGAAGTCCAATGTTCCAGCCCTCGAACAGGCCCGGATTCCGGTCGCTGACCGCTCAGGAGCTTCCATGGTTGTTGAATTCGGCCAGGGCCGCGTCCAATTCGTCCGGAGCAGCACCTGGTATCAGATAGCCACGAACTTCGTCATGTCCAATATCAGCGACGGCAATTATCCCTGCTGGAGATACCGGACCGCGGACAAAATCCTTTCCGAGGCCAAGGAACTGAGCCGTGATCTCATCCGGGACGTCCTCGAAAAAACGCACCAGGAGGGAAGATCCCTTACGGTCTATTCGAATATTTATGACCTGAAGAAAGGGCTGATCTACCTCTACAAAATGAGGGATTTCAAGGAAGTCGTGGTCCTCAACCTGGCAGAGGAGCTGAAGAAAGGCGAGAGGCGGCTCGATTTGCCTACGCTCTTCAATAGGGCGGCAGGTTCCGGGGATTAATTCTTTTGCCGGCGCTCGAAAACGATGTCCTTGACTGCGGGCTCGAAATCGCCCGAGACCGCGCTGACCTCGCCTTTGGCATTGGTTTGGAAGGTTAGTTTCTGTCCCTGGAAATCTCCGTCGGAGATAACAAAGGTCTCATAATTCCAGGGCTCGAGGGTGAACGCGAATCCGTGGAAAGAAGCCCGCAGCTTTTCGGCCGTTTTCTCAACCGTCAGAACCCCGTAAGCCGGATGGGCATATTCGCCCGCATATTCCTCGAGCTTATGCGCCGGATTTGCCCCCTCAATTCTCTTTTCCTGAGGCTCGGCCGGCTGCGCTTTTATCTCCTCCTGGGTGCGCTTGCCCCAATCGATCGGGGAGAGCCCGAGGACGAGATCGGATAAGGTGAGGGCGAGGACATTGATCGCCGGAGAGCTGGCGTTGATCAGAACGACAAACCCGGTTTTCGTCCGGGGAAAAAGCGTGACATAGGAATTGAATTCCAGCGTCGAACCGCCGTGATGGACGCGCCATTGTCCGCGGTAGACATCGGTCATCCAGCCGAGGGCGTAGGAAGGGGAGAGGATCTCGTCGTCACTTCCGGGATCCCGCGGAAGAACGATCTGAGGCGTATGCATTTCGCGGACCACGTCGCCAGAGAAGACTTGAGCGCCGTCCACTTGGCCGCCTTCAAGATGGGCAGTCACCCACCGGCACATGTCCTCGGCCGTGGTGTTGATTGAGCCGGACGCCCGCGGACCATACATCAGCTTATCCGCCGGCTGGGGGAGGGGCCGGACGGAAAACTTGTCTTTTTCGAAGCGGTAGGAGAGGGCATGCTCGGCCGCCGCCGCGTATTCAGGAATGCTGCAGCCGCTTCGGTCCATTCGGAGGGGTTTGAAGATCTTTTCTTGTACGCAGGCGTCCCAGGGCATGCCTGCGACTTTCTCGACCAGATACCCCAGGGTCATATACATCAAGTTGTTGTACTGGAAGCCGGCCCTGAGCTCGCGGCTCGGCTCGAGAAAACGGAGGCTCCGGACCAACTCTCCCAGGTCCTGCGGAGAATTGACCCAGACCAGGTCGTGGCGGGGGAGCCCGGTCCGGTGAACGGCCAAGTCCCTGACGGTCGCGTGAAGCGTTGCGTACTCGTCCATCAGCCGGAAATCGGCCAAATAGGAAGAAACGGGCTTGTCCCAGTCGAGCTTATTTTCGGCGGCCAAGAGCCCGATCGCCATGGTAGTGAAGGCCTTGGTCGTGGAGCCGAGGACGAACCGTGTCCGCGGCGTCACCGGCAGATCCTTTTCCAGGTCGCGCCGGCCGAATCCTTCGAGGAAGACGATCTTGCCGTCCCTGACGATTCCGACCGCCGCCCCGGGCACGTTCCAGACTTTGAGGATGGACTCGACTGCAGTGCGGATCATGGCCGCTTGTTTGGCCGGTATCCCGGGGCGTGATTCAGGATTGTGGCTCCAGGCGTGGCCGGCGAGGGAATGCAGCAGTGCCGACGTCGCCAAAACGGCGAAAATGGACCAGGGCTTCAGTCGCGATCGGTCTCTGGTATGGGCCATAGCATATCTCCTTGGATTGAAACGCTCCGTATGCGAAGCTTTATATTATAGATATACTCATTTTCTCAATAGAAAGTTGAATGGGCGGCGGATCGATGTCGTCTGACCTGAACAAGGGCCGTAAGTCGGACCGGTTGACAGAGTCCTTTGATTGGGAAAAAATAGGAGGCCTTGTTATCAACGTCTAGCCACGGATGAGAGGTGCATCATGAAACGAACTTTCGCGGCGCTCTTTTTTCTCTTCTTGCTTTCCAGCCCCATTTTGGCCGTTGAGGAAGGACGGTTCTTCCGCTTCCCGAGCGTTCATCGGGACAAGGTCGTTTTCACGTATGAAGGCGACCTCTGGCTCGTCAACGCCCAAGGCGGAACGGCGACACGGCTTACGACCTTTCCCGGCATCGAGGCCATGGCCAAGTTCTCGCCCGACGGGAAATGGATCGCCTTCTCGGCCGGATACGAGGGCGGTCAGTCGGTCTATCTCATGCCGGCCGAGGGCGGGATGCCGATCCGTCTGACCTACCAGCCGGGCTCCGCTCAGGTCATAGCCTGGACGCCCGATGGAACCAAGATCGTTTTCCGCTCCATGTTCGAGAATTTCATCGGCCGTGACCCCAACCTTTATTATGTCTCCGTCAAGGGCGGCGCCCCGGAGCGTCTTCCTCTCGACCGCGGGGTCCTCATCAGTTTCTCGCCCGACGGAAAGGACTTTCTCTACAGCCGCCGCGGCGATGAGGAATACTATTGGAAGCGCTACAAGGGAGGACGTTACCAGGATATTTGGAGGTATGACGGCGGCGCCAAAAAATATATTCCCGTATCCGATTATGTCGGCAAGAACAGCTACCCGATGTGGATCGGCGACAACCTCTATTTTGTCTCCGACCGCGGAAACGGCATCAGCAATTTTTACAGGCAAAGGATCGGCGGAGGTGAGGTCCAACCCGTCACGAATTATGCGGATTTCGATGTCATGATGCCGTCCACCGACGGACGGACGATCGTCTATGTCCAGGACGGATATATCCGCCTGCTCGATGTCCCGGGCGGCCAGTCTAGGAAGATCGATGTGCTCGTTCCATCGGACCGCTGGACTCTGCGCGACCGGGTCATCAACCCGCGCGATTACATCCACCATGCCAAAGTCGCCGCCGACGGGAAGTCCGTCGTTCTCGAGGCAAGGGGCGATGTTTTCACCGTCCCAACGGGCAAAAACCCGGCGGCGAACCTGTCCAATACTCCCGGCACCCGGGAGATGTATCCCGCCCCTTCTCCGGACGGGAAATGGATCGCCTTTTTCTCGGATAAGAGCGGCGATTACGAGCTCTACCTTCAGAAGGCCGAGGGAGGCGAATGGACGCCGCTCACGACCGATCTCGACCGGACGGTCTATCATCTCGTCTGGTCTCCGGACGGGAAGAAGATCCTCTTCGGCAACAAGGATTTTTCGATCTTCGTCCTCGATATCGCTTCCAAGAAACTCACCAAGGTGGACTCCTCGAACCAGATGAAGAACGACGAGTTCTACTGGGAGATCAGCGACTATGCCTGGGCGCCCGACTCTCGCTGGATCGCTTACAGTCTCGTCCAATACAACCGCAACAGTCGGATCTTCCTCTACGACACGGCGACGGGGAAACGCTATGCGGCCAGCGACGACTTCTATGACAACCTCTATCCGTCGTTTGATGCCGACGGCCGCTACCTTTATTTCGTGTCCAGCCGGGACTTCAATGTCCAGATGGATTTCTATGAGGACAATCATGTCATCGCGACCCCCCAGCAGGTGATGGCCGTCCAGCTCCGGGCGGGCGAGAAGCCGCCCTTTGCGGGCGATGCTCCCGAGACGGAAAAAGGCGAAAAAAAGGTCGAAGCGGAGCCCTTCCGGATCGATGTCGAAGGCCTGGAAAAGCGGGTTTACCCGCTGCCGGTGGATCCGGGGAACTATTTTTACCTCAAAGCCGGCAAGGGCAAGGTCCTCTGGGCATCCGTGGAAAAATTCGGTGACGACGAGTACGAGGAGATATTCGCCCCCCGCGGGGCCACCAAATGGGACCTCCATATCTTTGATATGGCCGAAAAAAAAGAGGTCGTCCTGGGTGATAAGGTGCGCGATTTCGACCTCTCGACGGGCGGCGAGCAGCTTATCATCCGTAAAGAGGCCGATCTCTATACAATATCGGCGGACAAGGCCTACCAGACCAAAGGCTTGGGAGAGCGCCTCAACCTCGAGACGCTCGTTTACCGCGTCGACGCTCAGGAGGAATGGAACCAGATCTTCAACGACTGCTGGCGCTGGTATCGCGATTTCTTCTATGACGCCGGATTCCACGGCCGCGACTGGAAGGCCATGGGCGAGAAATACCGGGCCACCATTCCCTATCTTTCGTCACGGGATGAGCTGAACTGGGTGATGTCGCAAATGGTCGGTGAGCTATGTGTATCCCATACCTATATCGGCGGCGGCGACTACGGCCCCGCCGCGGGACCCAGGTCACCCCTTTACACAGGCCTGCTCGGCGCCGACCTGGTCCCCGACCCGGCCTCAGGATCCTACAAGCTCGCCAAGATTTACGGTCCGACGGACATCAACCTGGGCCTCGTCGGGCCGCTCGTCCGGCCGGACCTCGCGGTCAAAGAAGGGGATTATCTTTTGGCGATCAACGGCGTCCCCCTCAAGGCCGGCGACGATTATTTCAAGCTCCTCCAGGTGGCGCAGGGACAGAAGGTCAAAGTCACGGTCAACTCCAAACCGGTCATGGAGGGGGCCGGAACCTACGAGGTCGAGCCCCTCCGCAGCGACCAGCAGCTCCGCTATTTCCGCTGGATCCAGGATAATATCCGAAAGATCGCCGAGGCGACCAACGGCCGCGTCGGCTATATGCACATCAATGCCATGGGCGCGGGCGGCATCGGTGAGTTCGACAAGTACTGGCGCGCCTTCCGCTACAAGGACGGGATCATCCTCGACCTGCGACGCAACTCCGGCGGATGGACCGAGTATTTCCTGATCGACAAGCTCGAAAGGGAGCTGAATTCCTTTAACGTGCTGCGGGACATGGTGCCCTTCCGCTACCCTGGATCGGCCGGGAACGGCAACTAC
>Ga0315295_10003291_pt1 | contig 13753 bp, 5 predicted proteins | sample YL17G14_0_MG_FD_204453 | JGI IMG/M metagenome (GOLD analysis project Ga0315295, IMG submission 204453) | Sediment microbial communities from Yellowstone Lake, YNP, Wyoming, USA - YL17G14_0 | ecosystem: Environmental > Aquatic > Freshwater > Lake > Sediment | place: USA: Wyoming | collected...
GATGATGATACTTCAACGAAGGTTGACATCGAGTACTCATGCGATTTTACGATCTTTGGAACGAAGAAAAGAACGCCTTGAAGAAATCTTAGAGCTACCTGAAAAAATCAATCAAGATGCTGATTATGAAGCTGTGAAGAATCTTACAGAAGATGATTTGGATGACATGGAGGAGGAGGAGCGTTGGAAAATAGAAGAAAAAATCATGCATCTGACATTAGCGAAAAATCTCGGTGAAGTAAGAGTTGAGATTGAAAAGGTCAATGAATTGATTATTTTAGCAGAAGCAGTGAAGAAGAAAGAAATCGAAAGTAAATTAGTCAAACTCAGAGACGATGTTCTTTCTAATATCGGAGATAAAAAACTGTTGATATTTACTGAGTTTAAAGATACAGTTGATTTTCTTATAGAGAAGTTGAAATATTGGGGTTACAAGGTCAATACCATCCATGGTGGTATGAACATGGATTCTCGGATTGAGGCTGAATATAAGTTCAAGCATGAGACGCAGATTATGGTGGCGACCGAAGCTGCTGGTGAAGGTATCAATTTACAATTTTGTTCATTAATGGTGAACTATGATATTCCTTGGAATCCTAATCGTTTGGAGCAGCGGATGGGAAGAATCCATCGATATGGACAGGATAAAGAAGTTTTTATTTACAATATGGTCAGTAAGGATACGCGGGAGGGACAGATTCTTGAACGACTATTTGAAAAGTTAAATAGTATGCGGGTTGCTTTAGGTTCTGATCGAGTTTTTGATGTGATTGGTGAAGTGATTCCTGGCAGTAGTTTAGAAGAAATTTTACGAGATGCTATCACTGGTCAGCGCCGGATGGAAGAAATTTATGAGATGGTAGACCACATTAATCCTGCCGCTATTAAAAAAACAATGGATCAGATATTTTTAACGAGTCTTGCGACAAAACACATTGATTATTCCGGTGTTAGTCAGATGATCAAAGAAGCAGATGAAAATCGTTTAATGCCTGAGTATATTGAAGATTATTTCCTTCGGGCGTTTGAACGTTTTGGTGGGATTTACAAGAAAGAGGGGAACACCTACAAAATCATGAAAGTACCCTTTGATCTTCGTAAAATGAATGATAATTATGATTTTAAGTCTCGATTTGGACGGGTTGAATCGTCCTATGTCAATATCACTTTTAATAAGGAGGAAGCAAAAGCCCATGCAGCGTATGAATATGTTGCTCCTGGCCATCCACTGCTTGAATCAGTGAATCAGCAGGCGATTGATACCATTGGGCATTCCGATATCTTTGCGGTGTTTGGTGATGAGACGAACGCGATGGAAGGGATTCTTTGGTTTATTGAAGGAGAACTCACCGATGGTTTAGGTCAGATTGCTGGAAAACGGATTTTTTGTCTCTTTCAGGATATGAAAGGTGGACTTTCAAAAATGAGTCCATCGGTTATTTGGGATCTCGCGCCCATTGATGATACAAGCGTAAGTGAAAGTTTGAAACGCAATTTTGAGAAGAAAAGTGAAATTGAAGGATATGTTGTCACTGAAATGATGTTTCCTTATATGGGTGAAATTAAGAAAAGGAGGGAACGAGAATCTGAGATTAAACAGAAATATGGGTTACGTTCCCTTGATTATCTTCTTCAAGAGTCAAATGATAAACTTCTTCATTATCAACAACAGATGGAAGCAGGTAAAGATATGAATATTGTCATTTACAATGAAGAACAAAGAAAAAATGATTTGGATCATAAGCGTGCAAAATTGGTTGAGGAAATAGATTTAGAGATGCAGTTAACAGTTTCAGAACCAAGAGTTATTGGTGCTGCCGCGATCTTACCTATGAATCGGGTGAAAAACGATCCGGAAAAGCCGATTCCTTCTGGTCCTGGGATGGTTCGAGATGAAGAAATTGAACTAGCAGGAATGGAACACGCTACGAAACATGAAGTAGAACAGGGATGGGTTCCAGAAGACGTTCATAAGGATAATCTCGGGTTTGATATTCGTTCGACAAAATACGGTGAAGAGGGAACCTTTGAAGATATCCGATATATTGAAGTAAAGGCGAGAGCACAGGATGGATCTATTCGCCTTTCTGCAAATGAATGGAAAAAAGCAAAGAGGTTTCAAGAGAAGTATTGGTTGTATGTTGTTTCGTTTGCAGGTACATCAAAACCGAAACTTGAAAAGTTTCAGAATCCTGTTAAAATATTCATGGTCGATGAGGACATATAAGCAACGGGGTATATTATACCTAAAGAGACATTGGTGAAAAAGGTGAAAGGTTGAAAAAGCGGTTCATTGAATGGGATCTTCCACTTGCAGAAATTTCAGAAGAGTCTTCAAGAGAAAAAAGTATCCGACACGGTCACCCATCAACATTGCATATCTGGTGGGCAAGACGACCATTGGCGTCAAGTCGAGCGACGAATTTTGCAGCGTTGATTGATCTACCAGATGACCCAAAAGAAAGAAATGAAATAACTCAACTAATCAAGAAAATATCACCTTGGGAAGCAGTAAAAGATGGTAATGATACTAATATTAAAAAGGCCCAACAAATGATAAAAAAACAGTGGGCTGATCATCCACCAAAAATTTTAGATCCATTCGCGGGTGGAGGTTCGATACCTCTTGAGGCATTGAGATTGGGGTGTGAGACGTATGCTAATGATTACAATCCTGTTGCAGTCTTTATCGAAAAAGTAACATTGGATTGGCCACAAAGATTTAGAATTATGATTCCACATCCGCATAAAAAGTCAGGTATAGATGGAGAAATTAAAAAAGTCAATTTATTGAATTATTTGGTTGATAAATGGTCCACAACAGTTTTAGAACAGGTAAGCGAGGAAATAGGACAGTTTTATCCAAAGGATTCTGATGGTTCGATCCCCGTTGGTTACCTTTGGACAAAGACAATTCCGTGTCAGAATCCAAGTTGTGGAGCAACAATCCCTATGATTATGCAATTTTGGTTATCTAAGAAGGATAATAGAAAAATCGCATACAAACCAATAATCGACAAAGAAAAGAAAAAAGTAAATTTTGAAGTTATCAATGGAGATATGGGCGAATTTAATCCAGATGAGGGAACAATAGCAAGAGGAAATGCGATATGTCCAGTATGTAAACAAGTCGTAGATGTTAAAAAAATAAGAGCAATCGCTCAGAAGGGAAAAATAGGAGAAAAATTAATTGTCGTTGTTTTATATGATCCAAAACGAATTGGAAAAATTTATAGGATTGCTACCGAGAAAGATATTGAAATTTTTAAAAAGTCAGAACAATATTTATACAAAAAAATTAAAAATTGGGAATGGTTAGATTCACCTTTACCTGAAGAAGATTTACCTCCGATCGGAACACTTGGTTTTAGAATCCAAAGATACGGTATGATCAAATGGCAGGATCTTTTTAACGCTCGTCAGAAACTCGCTTTAATTACATTCATGGAAAAAATTAAATCATCATATGATAAAATAAACGAAGACTGCGTTAACATAGGAAGTCATAAGTACGGATTTGACTCTAGTGAAATTGCTAAAGCGGTCATCAGTTATTTAGCATTAGGATTAGATCGATTAGCAGATTTTGGATCTGTTTTATGTGTACTAAATGTTACTGGCGGAAGAGGAGTTGTTCATACATTTGGAAGACAAGCGTTACCCATGTGTTGGGATTATTTTGAATCAAATCCATTTAATCCTGAGGCAGCAGGTTGGCCAACTGTTTGTGAGAAAAATGAAAAAGGGATAGAACACGCAAGTAACACTTCTCATACTTCTGCCATCATCAGTCAAGTCTCTGCAACTACCCTTCCGTATACTGATAATTATTTTGATGCAATATTTACTGATCCTCCTTATTATGATAATGTTCCTTACGCAGATTTATCAGATTTTTTTTATGTTTGGCTAAAACGAAGTATTGGAGAGTATTTCCCTGATTTATTTTCTACCCCATTGACGCCAAAGACACAAGAAGCAATAGCAGAACCCATGAGACAAAAAAATTCTGAAAAATTTTTTGAAAATATGATATCTCAATCATTTAAAGAGATACATCGGGTATTAAAACCAAACGGAATAGCTACAATTGTTTATGCACATAAAACTACAGCAGCATGGGAAACAATACTTAATTCTCTCGTCAATGCAGATTTAGTTGTTACTGCTTCCTGGCCATTACATACTGAACGATCTGGTAGATTAAGAGGTCAAGGTTCGGCAGCTCTTGCATCATCAATATATATGGTCTGCCGTAAGACAGAAAGAATAAAAGTTGGATTTTATAACGAGATTCAGCCACAAATTAAACATAGAATTGAAGAAAAACTTCAGCAGTTTTGGGACGAAGGCATTGCAGGAGGAGATTTTTTTATCTCAGCTATTGGACCCGGCATGGAGATATTCAGTCAATATCAGCGAGTTGAAAAATTATCAGGTGAACAAGTCACAACTAGTGAACTGTTAGATTATATTAGATCAGTCTCAACAGATTTCATTGTTGGAAAACTTCTAAAAAATGCTTCTTCAGCCAACATCGACAGTGAATCAGATTTTTATCTTGCCTACCGATGGACCTATCAAGACAACACCGTAGAATATGATGATGCTAGAAAATTATCAAGTGCCAGTGGTGTGAATCTTGAAGATCTCTGGGGCCCCGGTGGTTTTGTAAAAAAGAGTGGTTCTACTATTTGCGTCTTGGGACCAAAGGACCGTGGCGATATTGATTCTATTAAAAATATGGTTGACGTCATGCATAAAACTCTTTTACTCTGGGAAAAAGGAAAAAAGGATGAAATCGCTGAACTTCTTGCAAAAACTGGTTTTGGAAATAACCCAGCATTCAAACAGTTCTGTCAAGCAGTTGCAGAATCCTTACTGAATGGCAACAAAGAAAAACAATTATTAGAAGGATTTTTACTTGGAATTGATACTTATGCACGAGCTGAAGTAAAAACCCAGAAATTTCAGACTGATTTAAAACAATATGGAGTGAGATAAATATGACAACATGGTATGATATTGTTGAACCACATGAAGATATCAAAGAAGGGAACCTTGATGAGGCAATTTTCGCAGCAGATTTAGGCGACGTTGCTTTTGGAAAAGCCCCCGTTGATTATAACGAACCAGCGATGTTCTTCAAAAAAACTTATTTCACAGAAGGAATTATTAAAATTCTATCAATGGTCTACAACAAATTAGAATATGGAAAAGGATCTTCTGTTGTCGAAATCAAGACCCCCTTTGGAGGTGGGAAAACCCATGCACTTATCTCAATCTATCACTATCTAGAAAATGGTGCGAAAGTAAAGAGTCAATTACCAAAAGGATTAACACCAATCAAAGCCAATGTTGCTGTAGTTGTCGGTACCCACTTGAACCCCGTCGAAGGAAATCAAAGGGAAGGTATCACTATACATACCCTCTGGGGAGAAATCGCCTATCAGCTCGCAGGGAAAAAAGGATACAAACAATTCGAAAAGAACGATACTAGTCGTGTAGCCCCCGGCAAAGAAAAACTTCGAGAATTTTTAGAAAGTTGCGAACCATTCATCATCCTTTTCGATGAGGTGTTAGAATATATTACAAAAGCACGAGGCGTCGAATACCAAGAAACCAATTTATCATCACAGTCACACGCGTTCTTACAGGAGTTAACTGAGACCATTTCATCATTGAAGAAAGGAATGCTCATCGTTACTCTGCCTTCAAGTTATCTTGAAGATTACAATGAACGAAAAGAAGAATCACTTGCAAAGTTGGAAAAAACATTTGGAAGAATAGAAGCAATTGAAACAACGGTAAAAGGAGAGGAGATTTATTCGATTATCCAACGGCGATTATTCTCGGGTGTAACGAATACTGAAGCACGGGATGAAATCATCCTGAATTATATTGAACTGTATCAGAAACAGAAAGACGAACTCTCCTCGAAAGCAAAAGATGTAGATTATAAAAGGAAAATGACGCTCGCATATCCGTTCCATCCAGAAGTCATAGACATTCTCTATGAAAAATGGGGAACATTCACAACTTTTCAACGAACACGAGGCGTTCTCCGACTACTAGCAAATGTCATCGAAGATCTCTATAACAAAGAGAAAAACATCGATATCATTCTACCCTCAGACATCGAATTAGCTACACCATCGGTACGACAAGAATTTCTCAAACATATTGGTCCTGAATACGAAGGCATCATCGGCTCTGACATCTCAGGACACAAAGCAAAATCAATCGAACTTGATAAAGAAAACAAAAACTGGAAACATCTGGCTGAACGCATCTCAACCTCCATCTTTTTCTTTTCATTCTCAGGAGATAAATCAGAAAAAGGTGCAACATTAGAAAATATCAAATTTTCTGTCATGCATCTTGACACAATCCCATCCATGGTTACCGAAGTCCTTCAACGATTAGACAAATCCCTCTGGTATCTCAACGAAAAAGGAGAAATGTACAGATTCTCCAAAATCCCGAATCTGAACCGAATGATTCTTGATAAAAAAGAACTTTACAATATCACATATAAAGAAGAAATGCGGAACATCCTGCAGAAAGAAGTTGGAAATGCATTTCAAACCTTTCTCTGGCCAACAGCATCAGAAGATGTTCCAGACAACCGGGAAATTAAACTGGTGATTTTACAACCAAATGAAAAAGAGGGTACACCACAGAAATGGCTAGAAAAACGAGGAAACACATTTAGAACATACAAAAATACGCTCATTTTCGCTATGCCGGATCCTGCAGGATTTGGTGCATTTAAAGAAGAAGTAAAAACATACAAAGCCCTCCAAGAAATAGAAGACGAAATAAAAACAAATAAAGAAATGGGTCTGGGAGAAAAATCATCAGAAATCTCCCAAAGAATGAAACGAATACGAGACGACTTTTCATACAACTCAAGACGAATGTATAATGTATTAATGATAGGAAAAGAAAAAATCTCTCTTGGTCAACCAACAGTAGGAAAAGAAAGCCTCTCCAACTGGTATAAAATGGAACTACAATCAAGAGAACGACTCGTTACGAATCTCCATTATCGGTTTATTCTTACAAAATTTTTAGAGGGGAAAGAAAGAATCGAAACAAAAATCATAGTCGATCAATTCTACAAAGACCCCTCATTTGTTATTCCTGAATCAACTGAAGTCATTAAACGATCAATCCAACAAGGAATTGTAGAAGGAGCATTCGGTTTAGGATATCTCAACAAAGAAGAAATCGATAGAGATACACTGAAATTCCAATCTAATATTCCCACAAATTCAATATCCTTTAATGACGGAGAATTTCTTCTCTCAAAAACCTTAGCGTCTTCTCTACGAAAAGGAACTGAATACGGCGAAGAAACAAAAGCAGGAGTACAACCAAAAGATCCATCCACTGAATATGGAAAACCACGTGAAGGAGAAAAAGAAGGAACAATACGATACAAAAAGATATCACTCAGAATAGAAGGAATTCCCTCTTCAAAGATCGCTGATCTCAGTAGAGGGGTTCTTATGCCACTAAGTAGAGATGTAGGTGCATTCAATTTCAATATGGAGATTGATATAGATAATGCAGAGGGACTCACAGAAAATACGATAAAAAATAAAATAAAAGAAACCGTTGCACAAATAGGTGCAAAAATAACTAAAGAAAAAATCGAATAAAAAAATCGGGAGAGGAAAAATCGTCAACGAAAACAAAGAATCTTGGTATAAAAAAGGGCTGAAACTAGCTGATGAAGGAAAATATCAAGACGCATTACTGTGTTACGAGGAAGCATTATTACTAGATCCAAAAGACACTATTATATGGGGAAGACGAGGAGTTCTTCTCTATCATCTCAGCCGATACGAAAGCGCTATAGGTAGTTTTAATAGAGCTCTGAACGGTAACCCAAAAGATATCGTTTTATGGAGGGGAAAAGGATTTTCATTAGAAAAAATCGGACGAAAAGAAGACGCAAAGGAATGTTTTAGCAAAGTAAAAGAGTTGCAGATAGAAGAAATAGCAAAAAAACATTCAACAAAACCAAGTAATATCCATACGTGTGTTAGATGCGGAAACATCTATGTCAGTGAAAATAAATCCAATCCGTTATGTCCTGAATGTTATCACACGGTAAAAGACGGGGAGCAACTATCAAATCCGATGTCCTCAACATATTATTCACTAGGAAAATTAGTCGATACCGATCACTACGAATAAATTAAATTAAACTTTATAATCTATTATTACCATTTATTCGGTGGAATATTCTTGTTATCAATAATACAGAATTTACCGTCATCACAAATCCCACCAAGGTCCTCTGTTTCTTCCGAGTCACATATCTTACAGAGAGTTAATAAATTAAAGATGCTTCTATTCAATATATCAAGAGGAGAGTTATGATTATAAAGTGTGTTGAAATTAAGAATTTCCGATCTATTAAAGATGCAATATTGGAATTTGACAATTTAACGGTGATTATTGGGAGAAATGGGGCGGGAAAATCTTCTTTTTTAAGTGCAATCAACATTTTTTATAATATTTCCGCATATGTGTCTGAAGAAGATTTTCATAACAGAAATTTAGAGACTCCAATAGAAATCCGAATAACATTCATTGAGTTAAAAGAAGAAGAAAAACAGGAATTTAAACCCTATGTCAGAGATGAGAAATTAATCGTTACAAAAAAGATTTTTATAGAAAATGGAAAGATTGAACAGCGTTATTATGCGGCTGCAATGCAAATCAAGAAATTTGCAGAGATACGAGAAATAGATGGGAAAAAAGATCGATTGTCTGCTTGGAAGAATTTAGTGGAAAGCGGCGAATTACCTGTATTAGAAATAGGAGGAGCACGTAGTGCAGATGATGTCGAACGTCTAATGACTGAATATGAATCACTTCATCCTGCTTTACTAATCCCAATTGAAAAAGAAGAGCAATTTTTTGGTGCTAAATCATTTGGGGGCGGAAAGATTGACAAATTTACAAAATTTGTTTTAATTCCTGCTGTTCGAGAAGCGTCCGACGAAGTTAGTGGAAAAAAAGGGGCAATTTATCAAATACTTGATATGATCGTTCTTAGAAAAATCAACTCACGAAAAGATATACAAGAATTTAAAATTGAATTTGGAGCAAAAGCAAAACAACTCTTTAGTAGTGAAAATTTAACAGAATTATCTGATCTTGGACAATCAATCTCGGAAACACTTGAAAAATTTGCCCCCGGATCGAAATTAAATTTAAAATGGGATGAAATCGAAGCAATAGATCCACCGATACCAGAAGCAAAAGCAACCCTTATAGAGGATAATTTTGAAGGAGAAATTACCCATAAGGGACATGGGCTTCAGAGAGCACTTATTGTAACTTTACTACAACATTTAGCGATGATTGCCCCGGAAATTAATGAAGGAGAAGAACCATTAAAACCACAAGAAGAGGATCATTTTGTAGGTCCAAATCTCATCTTAGCAATAGAAGAACCGGAATTATATTTACATCCAGCTAGGTGTCGTTATCTTTCTAATTTATTACTAAAACTATCAGAAAAAAAAGAAACAGGTTTAGGTCTACAAAATCAGATTATCTACACTAGTCATTCACCATATTTTGTTGATTTAAATCGCTTCGATAACATTAGATTAGTCAGAAAAAATTTTGAAATTAAAACTGCTCCCTGCAGTATTATTTCATATTTTTCATTAGATAAAGGATCAAAAGAACTCGCAAAAGTAAACTGTACCGATCCTGGACGTTTTAATAGAGATAGTTTTAGAATCCGTGCTATGTCAGTTATGACCACGATTGTTAATGAAGGTTTTTTTGCTGACAAGGTTGTAGTAGTAGAGGGAACGACGGACGTAAGTACATTATGGAAATTACAAGAAATTTTAGGAAAAAATTGGTCACAAAAGGGAATTGTCGTTGTTCCAGCTGGCGGAAAAAATAATATTGATCGTCCAGTTGTAATTTTTAAAGGACTTAATATTCCAACCTATTTTATCTTTGACGCAGATTCTCATGTCACTGGTGCCAAGTATCGGGAAGAAGCGAAAAAACGTAACCACATTTATTTACGATTAGCTGGTGCAGAAATAGAAGATTTTCCTCAAACACAAATTAACAATAATTGGGCCGTGTTTAATAAAAATTTAGAAGAAACAATGAAAGAAATATTAGGAGTAGACATATTTCAGAATATCCGACAGACAGTAGCTTCGGAACTAGGTTACGAAGAGTGTGAAAAAGCATGTAAAAGCATTGAAGGAGCATCAAGGTTTATTGAATTAGTTTATGAAAAAAAGTTAAATATTCCAGTGTTAGAAAGCATTATCGAAAAAATTTCAACTTTTTAATCAATAAAAACTATTTTTCTTTCATTTTACTCAAATACAATCGTTTCTTCTTCTCCAACTCCACAAACTTTTCCAGTGCTTCGAGCACCTTCGGCTCCCACTGTTTCTCATGGATTATTTCACCGAGAGCGGTCGTATCCAACTGACTCACGTCCTCTAGCTTCCCATACTTCCGTAATACTTCTTCTAACCGTTCCCGTTCCGAACTGTTCTTACTTGGAAAACAATACCGTTCACTTTCCGTGATCTTTACTTTGTTTTTCGACCCGAACACACAATCAACCTGTTCTTTCTCAGCAAATGCGAGGAGTGCCTCCTCCAGCTTCTCCAGCTCAGCATCACACTCATTATTCAGCAGTTTCTGCTTGTTCTTCACCTCCGCAAACCGATTCACCAGCTGCACGCCAGAATCCTTCAGATACTCATTTGCTGGCTTCTCTGAAACCTTGTACAAATGCTTCCATTGCCGACAAACGGGTTTAAACTCACACCAGTCACACAGAAGTGAAGGACTCGCTTTAAAGCTCTTATCCTGCTCGATTGTCTCAATTAACGTAATCGTATCAGTTTTTAACTTCTCCAGTTCATCATCAGTCCGTGTCGAATCAATCTCCTTATCAAACTTCAAGAAATGCCAGATCAAATGCACATGCTTCACATCAGGATACTGTTTCTTCACCCCGATCATGTACAACGCAAGCTGCCGATCTGATTGAATATACTCAGCTAACGGCAACCGTGAGTTCGTCTTATAATCATGAATCTCATAGAAACCATCCTTCGTCTCAGTGAGCCGATCAATATATCCTTGTAATTTGTACGCACCAGCATCATCTAAATTAATAAGAATCCGTGCCTCCAGAGCAATCGTTCTCCCCTGATCAAACGGATGATGCCGCTTATAGTAATCAGAAATATATTTCTCCCCCATCTTCAGATAATTCTCTTGCGTATATTCTTCTTTCACAATCACGATGTCATCAGACCAGTTCTTCTTCCACTCGTCACGGAAAAAACCAAGAAGCTCATCCAACGAATTCATCTTCTGATACGACAGATCACGATACAGCTTTTCGAGCGTTTCATGCACCCGGCTCCCCAGAAACGCCTCAACGCTCTGCTCAACCTCGGTTTCCACTTTATCAATATACTGCAGTTTAAACTTCGCTGGACATTGCTCATAACAGCTTAGACGAGAATGCGAATAGACGGTCATAGAGACAGAAATAATGTCCATTGGTTTAATGGTATCGAGAGAATGGAGACCAGTTACTGATTTACTGTCAAATAGACAGATCGTCTATACAAGAGTAATTTCTTCTCGATAGACAAATAGACCAAAAAAAAGAAAAAAAGAAGGAGAAATAGTTACTCCTTCATTTCCGTTTTAGGTAGAGAAACCCAGTTCTTTTGTTCACACCGACGGTATAACCATCAGGCATATCGCAGGGTGTACCAGATGGGGGTGTTCTTTTGCAAAAGAAATAGATTTCTTGGCTTCGCCCACCTTTCAGGTGTACAATTCGTGTGTATAACGTCCATTGTTCATGAATGTATACCATACTTTTTACCTCCTTACGTTTATGTTTGTTTTTAAAAAAAGATTGCCTTTTGTTGAACAAGATTGTCATGTTCAAATATCATCAAATATTACACTATTACTTTTTTTATTATCACCTCCTTATAAAAATATACATATTTCTTTTTTCATTTGTTATATTTATTAAGTTGCATGCGGAAAGATCGTGCAACGAAATCTATCTAATATCATTCTGTTCTTTCTTTGATTGATATGAAATATGATAAGCAATTGATAGAAAAGCTGGTGAAAGAACTCGTGGATTTATGGGGAGAATGTATGATACGGTCTGAGAGAATAGAAGAACTCGCAAAAGAGCTCGATATTCAAAAGAAAAGATAAGCCGACATTATGAGTGCTTATTATTACATCTTTTACTTTTTTTATTACTTCTTTTACTTTTTTTATTACTTTTTTTATAAAAGCTCTTTGCAATATCGAATAAATCATGCCAATCTTTAATTTTAAATTCCATTCCGGATTCTGCAGCGGGAGTTTTACCGAATGCATCGTTTATGCGAACGAAATTGTAATCAAAACGCCCTATGTCTGCATATGCCTGAAGAGTTTTAGGCGTTCGGAATCGCCGTCGTTTATAAAGAACACCTTCTCGCAAGGTTGCATGGATCCGCTCTATATGACTGATAAGCCCGAGATACATATCTTTCGCAATGGAAATTACTCGGGCATTAGGAAACATGTATTCGCATGCTTTTTTATGGGATTTAAGACCATCACATCGTAATATTTTAGGATCGCACTTTGATCGATCTCTTGCTTCACGTAATGCGCTACATGAGTTATTATAACGCCTGCTAAGACAAACGTATGCTGCCAGTAAATAACGCGAATTATATGCACAAATTGTCATCACCCATATTTTTTTCCGCTTAGGGAGACGATGGCAGATCTCGTCCACTTCCCATCGTTTCGAAACGATAGGTATCTGAAGTTGGCGTTCGAATTGATTCAAGAGATTCGCGATGCGTATAAAGAGATAGCGAAGCGCATATGGCGATATCGAGAGACTTTCCTCTTTTTCCCGGGCCACCATCATCAAACCATCTATGATTGATTGCGTTGACATTCCTGCTGAAAGGTAAAAAGCAGCGAAATAAATCACCCAATTGGGATAATTAAACAAGAATGGATCATTCATGAATTTCTTCTTGTGATTCTTACAATACCAACGCCGGATCTCACCTTTATGCTTGCGATGGCGGATTTCTTTTTTTATATGTTGACCGTCTTGGTTATCTGTTGAACCACAGTGTGGACAAAAGAAATCTATCTTTGTTGGTGAGGATTTACCATCGCCAGGTGTTTCTGGTACGGTAGTAATTTTATGAAAAGGTGTGTTCGCCTGGTTTGTGTTTTGTTGAGATTCGAGATAATTATCAATTATTAATTGCCCTTTCGATGGTTGTGGTTTGATTTCTTTGTTCGTTCCATCTTGAGATATTGGTTCGTTTTGTACCTCATGGTGCTGCTGAGTTACTACGGGATCTGTAAGCTGCAATCGCTTCGGCGATGTCTTTCGCTTACGCTTTGAAATGGTATTGGGAGGAGACGAATTCATTTTTAAGCAAGTTTGTTGTTTTTTTTGATTTGTTAAAAACTGCAGTTTTAATTGCTGCGTAGGTGTTTTCGTCATCGGGAGAAAAGACCCGTTACATAGACACTCGTTCAAGCCCCAACTTTGTCTCTCACGGCAGAGTATGGCCGTAGGAGCCCCGTCATCACCACATCACCTCAATTGGTGGTTGTCGGTCCTTGGGTCCTGGAGATCTATGTAAATAAACGTGGGTCTTTTGCCTCACCTCCT